>JAEAME010000206.1_pt1 | contig 75038 bp, 61 predicted proteins | sample 8958731 | NCBI WGS metagenome assembly JAEAME01 (sample SAMN16933194, study PRJNA681113) | bioreactor sludge metagenome | isolation source: anerobic bioreactor sludge (Control) | place: India:Bengaluru | collected 2018-10-24
TATTTTTTAATTTGCTTGAACGCATTTGGGGAGCTTTTCTCCAAAAAGCGACCGTAACCACAAGCTGAAGCACCCTGCGCTGTAACCAGCGTAGGGTGCTTTGTTTTTTGATATTTTTCTTTTCACGCCGGACATCATTAAAGCAGAACTATGCCTGCTTCACGGCATTTCACCTGTGTTTCCTCGTTCCAGACCCCCGACTGAACCTCACCTATATGTGCGCAGCCCATAAGCAGCATGCAAAGGCGGGACTGGCCGATGCCTCCTCCGATCGATAGCGGAAGCTCGCCGTTTGCCAGCGCCTTGTGGAATGGGAGGCTGAGCCTGTGCTCGCAGCCGGACAGCCTTAACTGATTCAATAGAGAACTTGGGTCTACGCGTATCCCCATGGAGGATATTTCAAATGCCCTGTCAAGAAGATCGTTGCGGAACAGGATGTCGCCGTTAAGTTCCCAGTCGTCATAGTCCGGGGCGCGGCCATCGTGCTTTTTACCTGATTTAAGTATTTTACCTATCTGCATCAAAAAGACTGTGCCGTGAAGCTTAGTAATTTCGTTTTCCCGTTCCGACGGGGCGAGGTCTGGATACATGTCCTCAAGCTCCTGGCTGGTTACAAAAAATACATCGCGGTCAAGGCGGGTATCGATTTGCGGAAATATAGATTTAAGCTCTTCCGAGGTATCGCATATGGCAGATACAATATTCTTAACGGTGTCCTTTAAATAGTTAAAGTTACGGTCCTTTTCGGATATTACCTTTTCCCAGTCCCACTGGTCAACGTAAACAGAATGCAGGTTATCAAGCACCGGTTCGTCCCTGCGGATAGCGTTCATATCGGTATAAAGGCCGTTCCCCGGGTAAAAATCATATTTTTTAAGTGCCCAGCGCTTCCATTTCGCAAGCGAGTGCACAATTTGGAATTCTCTGTTTTCAGCCGCAGAGACAGTAAAGGATACCGCCCTCTCAACTCCGTTAAGATCATCATTGAGGCCCGAGGAGGATTCAACAAACAGCGGAGCCGAAACGCGCTTTAAGTTCAGCGCCCGGCTTAAATTTTTCTGGAATATCTGTTTTATTGATTCTATAGCTCTCTGGGTGTCGTATCCGTTGAGTCTAGTTTTGTAGCCCTTTGGAATTATGAGGTAATCCGGCATTTGTTACTCCTTAAATCTTTATGTTACGATAATTTTATATTTCAATTTATTATTTATATTAATTTATTTTAACAGCAGTTGAGCGGCTTGTCAAGAAATACATGTTGATAATTCGGTTAATTCTTTAAAGAACTTTACCTGCAACACGAGGGACCCGTTTGCGGGTAACAGCACGAATTAAACAAAAAAGCAGCCGCATGTGAGCGGCTGCTTCAGCTTGTAGACATAAGGGTTACGGTCGCTTTTCGAGAAAAGCTCCGCAAAAGCTTTCAAACAAATTACAATGATTAATTTATATAAAGTTTCTTGCCAGGCTTCTTTTTAAAGAAGCCGCGTATCCTTTCGTCTACAGTCTGGAGCCACCGGTTCAACCGGTGGCTTTTAATATCATAGGCTTTCAAGGAACGTGCCGATGCAGTCTGCAATGACCGCGTGGCCAGCATCGTTGAAATGCAGGCCGTCGGATGTATACTTAATGCGATCCGACTCAATCCTCGGGTCGATACCCAGCTTTTCGGACATGTTGAGAATTGGGTAGCCGTACTTCGCTGCCTTCTCGATGATAATATCTGCATAACCGGCCAGCGGCAGCGCGTCGGGCTTTTTCGTCGGGCGCGGCGAAGGACGCTCCTCGAACACATCTACACGTCCGAAGTGAGCCGGTGTCAGGAAAACAACCGTCTTACCCGGAAAGTTGGCTTTAATATAGTGCATAAGGAATTCTACCGCGCCGTAAAAGCTCGCGGGCGTTTTATCGTCGGGTGTGCCGACAGGCGCGTCGCCGTGGAAATAATCGTTTACGCCGCCGTAAACAACTATTATATCGGCTTCCGGGTTAATATCATATACACGACCGCAGAAGCAGAGATCGTGACGCGGTTTTTCACTGGGCACCGACTGGTGAGCCAGACGCGAACCGCCGACACCGTAATTATACACGGCTTTGAGGTTGTATTTTTTCTTCATTACATTGTCGAAACGGTTGTTTGCGCGGTCCTTGACACCGACCCCCTCAGTGATGCTGTCGCCCAGAAAGTCAATTATTTTGCCTTCAAGTTTCATTTTAATATATAACATCTCCTGTAAGTAATGCGTTTATTTTATCACTATCATGTCGATTAAGCAACACCGAAAATATATTTCCTGATGCAATTTTTACTTTAAAAGAAGCATAAAATAAGGAGCTGTCTATTTGAGGCAGCTCCTTATGATTATTTAGCTTTTCTCAAGGTGGACTGACACTTTATTACTTCGGGAAGGAGTATATCAAGCTCGCTGAGAAATTTATCAGCTTCACGTCTTACATGGTCGAGCAATAGCGGTGTGGATACAATGCTCAACAGTTCGCAGAGTTGGGCCAGTTCATAAGCGGCAGCTTTAAAGTCACGGAGCTGAGTTGTCTTTCTGACAACATCCTGGGTAAAGCGGACTACTGTGTTGAAATTATTAGGCCTTGCCTCATTCATAGATTCGAGGTCGCGAGCTGTCTCAAGTAAACGTGAAAATGTCTTTCTGAAGTCCTCAGCCTGTTCTAACAATTCTCTTTCGGATGGGTCAAGCAGGTGTATTACAAATTCTATATGCTCCTTCATTATGCGGAGCCAAAAAACTTCCTGCTGCAGCAATAAATCCAGCGAATCTTCGGGTTCCGGCTTAAGCAGAAAGCACAGAAAGCGCTCTGCTTCTCTTCTGATGTGATCTAAAAGAAGCGGATAATTACTTCCGGGTGCATCCTTACATTCAACAATCAAACGGAGCAGCTTGGCTTTATATTCAATTATTGATTTAACAGCTTTGATTAAATCATCCAATAAGGCGCCTTCAAGTCTGCAAACCTTATCCAGCCTTATTCTCAGGCTGCAGAACAATTCAACAAAAGCCTGTGCTTCTTCACGAAGCTCTTTTTGGTCAGCGGGCAGACCGAGCTTAATGAAAAAGGCATGCTCCTCCATTATTCTTGTCCAGAAGCGTGCTTCTTCAAGACGGTTGTATTGACATACACAACCATTGCAAACCGGACTGTCTGCTGTATCTCTGCCTCTTTCTGTTCTGCAGCATCCATTTAGATTATGCCTTTGTGCATCATTTTCTAAAGGCACATACTTCTCATTCATTGAACAACCTCCTATCAACAAATATTTGACAACGTATTCCTAATATATAATATACAAAAACGTCGAAAATTGTCACATTGTCATACCCGATCAGAAACTGTAAACAGGCAATATTATTCAACCGTCATTAAATTGCTACTTAAAAACAGCAAGGTGCGGGAGCAGATTAACTGCTCCCGCACCCCCGCTTGTAGACGAAAGATACGCGGCTTCTTTTCAAAGAAGCTTTATTTAATATTCAGATATCAAGTAAGACTTAACTTGACCGATAAAGAACCCGAGTTCTTTTTAATGAGAGCAACATAATATTCACCGTTGCGGTTATAGTATGTTCCTTCGCTCAGAGTCAGCTGGTTGCCGTCTGAATTAACTGAATAACTATATTGTCCCATTGTGACTTTTGCACCGGCTTCACTTGTCGTTATCTTAGTTGACGAAGAACCGGTTCCGTCGCCGTTGGACTTCAGCAGCGGCACAGTATAACAGATGAAATCATATACCGGATTAATCAGTTTTAACTGAACGTCAAGCCCTTCATCAGTGAGTCTGTAACGTTCGACAATTCCGTCTGTCCCGGAGAGGGATACGCCTGTATACCTCACCTCAAACTCAACTGCGGCGGCTGACTCTTCAATCATATAAACAGAGACATCAAGATCATTGAAATCCGCAAGAAATACATAATTTCCATTGACGTCCTTCCAGCCGACATCAATTGATATATTATCCTTTTGAATCCCGGCAGGAAGATTATAATGCGGGGTTGCGGTAAAAGGCATTGACAAACCCAGCTCCGAAGGTATTCCGCTCTTGTGTATCCTGCCAAGCCCGGTGCAATCGTATTTGTTGTCGGCGCTTGTCATTATCTCAATGGAATAACCGCCGGCGTTCGCAATAATTATCCGGAAATTATCGCTTTCATGGAATAAGTATCCTCCAAGTTCAGCCGGGCAGGGCATTTCCTCAATACTGTCGTCTGCAAACAGGTATCCTATGGCAAGAAACGAGGACATTGTTATCATATACTTGTCATATGTTCCATAGTCATCGGCACCGACGGTTGCATCCTTATAATAGTTTTTCTTATCCTTACCTGCCCGAAGCCAATCTGAGACAGACAATATTGCAAGATGAGCGGCGCGCTTGAAAACCCCGGCGGTTTTTAAATCTCCCTTACCTGCGTAATAGCTGGCCTCATGTTCAAAATTTGACGACAGGAGTGCCTCGTTGAAAAGAAACTGATTTGACCGCCCTCCGTATGAAAGCTGAAAATCAGCCGATTGCATGAACAGCGATACAAGCCCGCCGCTGCGGAGAATTTTATTCATTTCTTCTGCATACTGACCTTTATAACCGTATGACGTGACCAGCTGCAGCTGCACCCTTGTTGTCAGATCATATAATGTAGGATTGTGTTTCATATCAGAACTGTAATTATCAAGGTACATGCCAAGGCTGTTGAAGTGCGTTGCCTGTCTCATAAAGGATGCATCGACAAACGCAGTTGAATCTGCCATGCCGAGATAAGTCCGTATCTGTTCTCCACCCATAACATATACGTTGCGGTTGTTTGCTTTTGAAAAACTCGTGTAGTATTTGTCCAAAGGGGTTATTTTTGATAATGTGTCAAACCAGCCCTCGCGGATTTTCTCATCAACCCTGTCTTTTGTAAGAAGATACGCAAGCATAATTTCTTTTACGGCAAAGTTTTCTACATCTTTACCAGCGTAATCATAAACAGCGGCGTTGCAGGCAGCAGTCATCATTTTTTCAAACAAAGCTAAAAAATCCGCATTATCAGAAAAAAAGTCGTCATTGTACATCTTCCGGTATTTTGTCACATCCCCGCAGGCGCAAAGCACCGCCAAAGAGCTGACAATGCGTGAATATGTCTGCAATGTATAGCTTACCTTATCAATAGATATGGTTTTTAGATTATTCACTTTATTGTATTCCGAAACACACAGCGCAACTATCTCGGCATAGGTCTCCCTGGTCAGGCCCGTCTGCCGAATGTCTGCGGTACTGTATTTTTCAGTAAGATTTTTTAAATAGGAATCAAGATTTTTCATAATATCCACCTCGGCAGTGCATTTGTAAATTTCAGCTTCGGGGTCTGGTTTTTTGTATGTAAGCTTTACCGAATCATCATATTTAACAGTTGTTTTATCTGAGGGCTGCGCACTCTTACATCCAGCAATATTGCCTGATAAAGCGATAAGAGCTATTAATAAACAAACAAGCCTTACTATCAGATTTTTCTTCATTATGTTATATACCGTATTACATGACAACCCGTACGGTAAATTCCCTTCGAAACAAATTATAACATATGCATGCAAGGAATTACCATTTAAAATTTGCTCTGTTCTATACCGGCTTAAGCAATTTATGCATATAAAAACAACGCCGGTGTTGTCAAAGCCCGTAGGTGATATGTAATAATTGCTTTCGGATAATGCAATATAGCAAGAAAATATATTTACTTTTCCTGAAAATTTCTGTAAACTTTTTACAAGCGAATCTTATTATTTTTTAGAAAGGTTTGTGCTAGTATGAAAAGGGTAATGTCGATTGTTCTTAGCAGTTGTTCCTTGCTTTTAGCATTAATTTTTTCGTTGACAGCGGTTTTGTCTTCATGTGCTGATAAAATCAGCGGTGATACTGTGACATTAACCAGTCAGAATACGGCCACAATAATGACTGAAACCGAACCTGAGAAAGAAAGACTTGAAATACCCGACCTTAATTTCAACGGATATGAATTCAATGTTCAGTCATATGTACGCACGGATACTCATAACTTTGATTCATTTGGAGGAACCAATTCACAGACAGGCGAAATTCTTAATGATTCATCATATGAAAGAAATTTAGCGGTCGAGCAGCTGCTGAATATCAAAATCAAGCCTCAGATTGGAACATCATATAAAAATATGTCTTCTGAATTAAGCAACACAGCACTTGCAGGAGATTATACATACGACGCTATTTGTTCCGTGGTATCATCGCTGACATCTGTATCGCTCGGTGGCGGGTTTTATGATGTCAATAATATGTCAAATATCGATTTGACTAAATCGTGGTGGGATTCAACGCTGAATGATACATTTTCTCTCGGTAAGTATCTGTATTTTGCAAGCGGAGACGGTCTTACCATTAATAATGATGCAACATATATCGTTCGTTACAATCAGGATATGGCGACAAACAAAGGATATGTGGCGGAAGATTTTTATAAGCTTGTACGCAATGGAGAATGGACTATCGATAAAATGATGGAGATTGCTTCCGGATTTTCAGCTGACCTCAACGGTGACGGGGCGTATACAACAGATGATCAATATGGTATAGCCGGTATTCAATCGTTTGTTCAGGCGCTCTGGTACGGATGCGGATTGCAGCTGGTAACCAAGGATGCAGATAATTATCCGGTATTTGTCGGATATTCAGACAGGACGCAGTCAGCCTATGATAAAATAAGATCTGTTTTTTCAACAGGCAAAATCACTTTAAACTGTAATGTAAACAAGCTGCCGGGTATGACCCACGCGACAACGGCAGACGCCATGCTGCTAGAGGGCAGAGCGCTTTTCCAATCCACTGTCCTTGAATCAATGATACGCACAAACAACTCAGATACCAGAATTGGCATTATGCCGATTCCGAAATATGATACTGTTCAGGACAGATATTACTGCATAGTAAACCCGCTGGCCTTTTGTTCTGCGGTAGCTATACCGTCGAATGCAAGTGACACCTCCCGGACAGGAGCTGTACTTGAAGCAATGATGTACTATTCGCAGCAATATATAAAGAGTGCTTATTTTGATACTGTTTTCAAATATAAAATTCTGGATGATGAAGCTTCCTATGAAATGCTTGAAACCATACTCGATTCCAGGGTGGCGCCTGATCTTGAAACAATTTATAGCTGGACAGGAATGATGACAAGCATTCAGAATTCTGCTGTAAATAATGTGGAAAGCATTGCATCCCTTTACGGTCAGGTATCAAAAGTCATAGAAAAACAACTTGAATCTCTCGTTGATAAGTTAAAATAAAGAGCGAGGGGCTGCCGCATAATACGGCAGCCCGTTCCTCAATCCTTTTGTTTATTCAGGCATGAATAACGTTCTCTGTATTGCGAAGGGGAGCAATTAATTTTTTCCCTGAAATAACGCGAAAAATTACTCATTGAATTAAATCCCGAGAGCGAAGCGATTTCTGTAATACTTCTTTCGGTATTGACAAGCATATTACGTGCTGCTGACAGTTGACAGAGCAGCTGGTATTGCTTTATACTGTATCCGGTAATTTTCTTAAAACTGTGTGCAAGATAAAATCTGCTTATGTAGTACTTTTCAGCAATTGAATTAAGATTCATTTCAGTTTCAACATTAGTTTCAAGCTCGCTTTTAATTTTCTCGATAATAAGTTCTATGCCCTTTGTGGGCTCATGGAAAATATCCGGCGCCAGATGTGATACCTGTGTCAGAAGTATTGAAAGCAACTTCCAGTCCTCTCCCGCGTTTTTATTATTATATTTCGTCCGTTCCTCATAAATAATGGATATCAGAAGATTGATTCTGTCGTCAATAGGTGTGACATCGAGAACGTGACAAAAATTTTCCCGGTGAGTTGAGAAAACCGACATAAGATAGGCATTTTCCATCTTCTCCTCAGCGCTTACCGGATCAATGGAAATTACATATCTTTCATACTCATGGCTTATTCTGTTTATTGAATGTGATTCAAGATTGCTGATAAAAAGCAGGCAGGGAGCGGTGGCTCGGTATTCCGAATTGGCGGCAGAAAATATGACTGTACCCGTTTTAATATAAATAAGTTGATATAATGAGTGTTTATGCTGTGTCCGATGAAAAGGATCTATACTGTTACTGTATGTGATATCGGTAATACAGCTTTCGTTCATATATACCTCCTTAATGTTGGTGCATTATTTATTTTTTATGATACCAATTTTTGTCTCCCGTACCTTGCTTTTTTTATATAAACTATTATATATTATTTTTATAGGACTTTCAATATATAAAACGATAATACGGCTCTTTAAGTTTTCTCAAAATAATTATTAAATTAAGGCGGACGATATATGAAACTTGCTTTTTCAACTCTCGGATGCGCCATAAGAAGTCTTGATGAAATAGTTGACTGCGCGGAAAAATTCTCTATTGGAGGCATCGAAATAAGAGGCATAAACGGAGAGATGAATGTCTCGGATATTTCATGTTTTTCACCCGATAATGCAGAGAGCAGCAGGAATCTGCTTGCTCAAAAACACATAGAGTTTGTTTGCCTTGGTACATCCTGCAGCTTTCATGATCCGGAAAAACTTGACGGCGCCATGCTTGAGGGTTGTAGGGCAATTGATGTATGCCATAGGATGGGTATCCCCGCCATAAGAGTGTTCGGAAACAAAATAAAATCCCCTCTTCTGCTGCGGGAGACCGCTGAACGTGTAGGCAGAAGCATTGACGATCTATGTACATATGCAGATTCATACGGCGTGTCGGTTTTTCTTGAGGTGCATGGAGATTTCAACAGAGCCGAGACCCTTATGCCTGTAGTTGAAAATAATAAAAAACATAAAAATTTCGGTCTAATCTGGGATGTGATGCACAGCGACAGAGCATACGGCGATGATTGGAAGGTTTTTTATGATTTATTCAGGCCGTATATAAAGCATATTCATATAAAAGACTGCATAAGGGCGAAAAACAACGGAAAGCCCAGGCTTACTTTAATCGGAGAAGGTGAAATCCCACTTGAAGAAATAATATACACGCTGGAATCGGACGGTTATTGTGGCTGGTATTCATTTGAATGGGAGAAACACTGGGTCCCTGAGCTGCCGGAGATTGAAAACGCGCTGCCCGGATTTATTGCCCTGATGAAAAAGTTCGGTTAAACCGGATATTTATAATTTTGGAGATATTACATATGAGCAAGTCTGTTTTTTTAGGCAGCAGTGATAACATAAACCGGGTTTATGGTGAATCCGTACGCAAAAAGCTTATAAACGAAGCCGGCCTGGTTGATGTTATTTATTCCAAAGAGGATATTTTATCTTCCGGCGGATGCTTTTCCGACACTGAATATATTTTTTCAACCTGGGGAATGCCCAGCTTTGATGAAAAAGAGATACAACAGGTCTTCCCCTCTCTCAAAGCGGTTTTCTATGCGGCCGGAAGCGTCCTGGGGTTTGCCGAACCCTTTTTGCGCTCAGGTGTGGCTGTTTTCTCAGCATGGGCGGCAAACGCAATTCCGGTATCAGAGTATACCCTGGCTCAGATTATACTTGCAAACAAAGGCTTTTTTGCGGCAAGTGCTTTATATGGCAAGACGCGCAGCAAGAAAAAAGCTGCCGCAATTTCGAAAGCTTATCCGGGGAATTATGGCATAAATATCGGTCTTCTCGGCTGCGGTATGGTAGGTTCTCTTGTGGCGGAACGTTTGAAAATGCTTAATGTCACGGTTAAAGTTTTTGACCCATTTCTGCCTGATGAGAAAGCACGGGCGCTGAATGTAAGTAAAACATCACTCGAGGACATATTTTCAAGCTGCAATGTAGTTTCAAATCATCTTGCCAATAAACCCGAGACAACCGGTATAATCGGGTATAACCATTTTATATCCATGACGAACTATGCTGTATTTATCAATACCGGCAGAGGCGCCCAGGTACGGGAGGACGAGATGTGCCGTGCTCTTTCGGAACGTCCTGACATTTACGCTCTGCTTGACGTCACATATCCTGAGCCGCCTGTTCCCGATTCAACTCTTTATAATCATGAGAACATCATTCTTACACCCCATATTGCGGGAAGCAGCGGTAATGAGGTTCACAGAATGGCTGAGTATATGCTGGATGAATTCAGAGCCTTTTCTGCACATTTGCCGGTGAAATACAGTGTTACCCTTGACATGCTGAAAACCATGGCGTAAAACAAAAAATCAATTATAAACGAAGGAAATACAGTGATAAATAAATATAGAATGCCAGACTGCCCTGATGATCTTCCATACTCTTCTGATCTGTCTCCGCTATCAAGGCAGTTTGTGATCGGTGAAAAAAACATAGCAAATCGTTTTTGTTACCAGCCGATGGAGGGCTGCGACGGAACAGCTGACGGACGTCCGGGTGAGCTTACCCTGCGCAGATATTTGCGTTTTGCGGCCGGCGGGCCGGGAATTATCTGGTTTGAGGCAACTGCTGTTTCAGAGGACGGACGGGCAAACCCAAGGCAACTGCACATTAACAAAAAAACTGTAGGAGATTTTTCTCTCCTTATCGATAAAATAAAAAACAAATGTATCCGGGTTAACGGTTATGAACCGCAAGTAATCTGCCAGCTGACTCATTCGGGCCGCTATTCAAAGCCCCACGGTATTCCGGCGCCACTTATAGCATATAATAACCCGGTTTTTGAAAAAGATAAGCCGATCGATGCTTCGTATATTCTGTCAGACGATGCTCTTGACAAAATCGGGGAAAAACTTACAGAGGCTTCTGTACTTGCAGAGGAAGCGGGATTTGACGGAGTGGACATAAAAGCCTGCCACCGGTATTTGCTGAGCGAACTGCTGAGCGCCTACACAAGGCGGGGAAAGTATGGAGGTTCCTTTGAAAACCGGACCCGCTTACTCACTGAAACGGTCAGAAATGCACATGCCCGCTGCAGAAAGGGATTTCTTATTACTACACGTCTTAATGCCTATGACGGTTTTCCTTATCCTTACGGGTTCGGTGTAAGGCAGGACGGGAGTACTGAGCCATGCTTTGACGAGGTGATAAAACTGTCCGACATACTCCGCGATCTCGGAGTGGGTCTTATTAATATTACTATGGGAAATCCTTATGTCAATCCCGGAGTCAACCGGCCGTCAACCCTGTTAAAAGAGTATGATCCTTATAAAAGTGTCGTTCGCCTGATCAGCGGTGCGGCTGCGGTGGCTGGGGCTTATCCCGAAACTGCCGTGGTATCCTCAGGACTCAGTTTCCTTGGGTCTGTCGCCCCAAATGTGGCTGCCGGCTGCATTTCCGAAGGAAAGTTTTCCATGGCCGGTTTCGGCCGAGAAACGCTTGCATATCCTGATTTTGCCCGTGACGTGATTAAAAACGGTTGCGCTGACCCCAAAAAATTATGTATAACCTGCGGAAAATGCACCGAACTCATGCGCGCAGGCAGCACACCCGGCTGTGTTATCCGCGACCCTGAGATTTATCTGCAATTATACCATCATCATATAATTGAAAAGGAAACAAAAAAATGAAAACTGCAATAGCAATAGTTACCGGAGTACTTGGCGGAATCGGGAAATCGGCCGCTTTAATGTTCATCCGAGCCGGTTATCATGTTATAGGGATGGATGTTTCAAATTCCCCCGATGTTTCCGGTTTTGACGGCGGAGCATTTACATACGTTGCGGGGGACCTGTCAGTATCGGCTGACCGGGAAAGACTGGTTGCGGCGGCGGCCGGACGCATCGATGTCCTGGTCAATGTTGCAGGCGTAGCTCCTAAGACCAGACGCGACCTGCTCGAAATGAGCGAGGAAAGCTATGACTTTGTAATGGGAGTCAATACGAAAGGAACACTGTTTCTTACCCAGGCGGTTGCCCGTGTCATGATAAATCAAAATCCGGATGATAACGGATGTCGGGGAAAAATTGTCAACATTTCCTCATGTTCGGCCTACACAAGCTCGGTGAGCCGTGGAGAATACTGTATCTCAAAGGCCGGTGTTTCGATGATAACCATGCTATTCGCTGACAGGCTTGCTGAATACGGAATAACGGTAAACGAAATATGCCCCGGAATAATCGCGACGGGGATGACGGCAGCGGTAAAAGAAAAATATGACAGGCTTATTGAAAAAGGATTGGTTCCGCTCGGACGCTGGGGACAGCCGGACGATGTGGCGCGGGCAATAATGGCACTCTCCGACGGAACTTTCGGATACACAACCGGAATGTCTGTCGTCGTAGACGGCGGAATGCACATAAGAAAACTATGAAAAAATTTTATAATACACTTGTAATAGGTTCGGGATGCGCCGGTTATAACGCTGCTGACAGGTTATATGATTTCGGTGTGACCGATACAGCAATCATCACGGAAGGCCGGATGATGGGCACGTCGCGGAACACCGGAAGCGATAAGCAGACATATTATAAGCTTTCGCTCTGCGGCGGAGACGGCGACAGCGTCCGGGAACTGGCAAATACACTGTTTTCGGGGGGCGGAGTCAACGGAGACAACGCGCTTGTCGAAGCTGCATATTCTGCCCGCTGTTTTTTCAGGCTGGTCGAACTGGGCGTTCCATTCCCGGCAAACGAGTACGGCGAATATGTCGGTTACAGAACCGACCACGACCCACGCCAGCGTGCGACGTCCTGCGGGCCGTTAACCTCAAAGTTAATGACAGAGGCCCTTGAGAAGTCAGTATTGTCAAAAGGAATTGAAATTATTGACGGTTATCAGGTAATAAAGATTCTGAGCAGCGATGGCTGTGTAACGGGAATAGCCGCGCTGCCGGTAGGTGGCGGAGATGTTGCTGTTATCGGCTGTGAAAATGTAATCCTGGCTACCGGAGGGCCTGCCGGTATTTATTATAATACCGTATATCCCGAAAGCCAGACGGGGGGAACTGGTCTCGCGCTTGAAGCCGGAGCCAGAGCCTCAAATCTGGAGGAGTGGCAATACGGGCTTGCAAGCATAAAATTCCGCTGGAATGTGTCGGGAACATATCAGCAGGTTATACCGCGTTATATCTCTGTTGATGAAGAGAACCATGAACATGAATTCCTTTATGAAGCACTTGGTGAAAAATCGCTTGATATGGTGTTTCTTAAGGGTTATCAGTGGCCGTTTGACACGAGAAAAATTGACGGCTCCTCGCAGGTCGACCTGCTAGTGAATACCGAGATTCAAAAAGGCCGGCGGGTATATATGGACTTCACCAAAAATCCGATTGGCCTTGAAAATGGATTTGGCAGCCTCTCACACGAGGCGTACGAATATCTTGAAAAGTCTGACGCACTGTTTGGCAAACCGATAGAACGCCTTGAAAAAATGAACAGCAAGGCAGTCGGGCTTTATGCGTCGCACGGTATAAATCTTTTTGTGGAACCTCTTGAGATAGCCGTCTGTGCCCAGCACTGCAACGGCGGCGTCGCCGTGGACGCAGACTGGCAAAGCAATATCAAAGGGCTTTATGCCGCCGGAGAGGCAGCCGGAACCTTCGGCGTTTACAGGCCGGGCGGTGCGGCGCTTAATTCCACACAGGTGGGAAGTCTGCGCGCCGCGGAACATATAGCGGGTAATTTCCGGAACACAAAAAAAACCACCCCTGAGTTTAAAATGCCGTCAGTCAGATACGGGAAGTCAAACATCAGAGAAATTCTTTTAAATATTCAAAAAGGAATGTCGGAATGTGCCGCGTTTGTAAGGGATACCGGAAAGCTCAAGGAATTTTCCGGGAAGGTCTGCCGTCTGTATGATAATTTCTTCGACACGGCTGTTATATCAGACGCCAAAGAGCTTCCGGGTTTGTTCAAACTTTACGACCTGATGGCAACAGCCCGTGCGGTTTTATCAGCTATGATTCTTTCAGCAGAGAAAGACGGCACGCACGGCTCGGCGCTGGTTGATAGTCTTAAGGGGCATGAAAAAGGTCGGTGCAGTACTGTCACTATAACCTGCGGATCAGATTCCTGCACTGAGCCTGTGCGTCCGATTCCTGATGCAGAACTATGGTTCGAGAAGGTCTGGAACAGAAAAAAATAATTATAACTGCAGGAGAAGTTTATGAATACAGTAATGTTTCCATATGGTTTTGAATATAAGTGCATGCCTGACGTCGGGTCACGTTTGAGTTCGGTTTTGGAATCAGGTATTCACCATTACCGCCCGTTCGCAAGTGAATCCGAGCTTGTAAGGCAGGCGATGAATAACCCGGTTGATTCCCCGAGACTCGCCGAACTGGCAGGCGGAAAGAAAAAGATAGTCCTGATAGCAAGCGACCACACCCGCCCGGTTCCCAGTAAAATCATCATCCCGCTGATGCTTGAGGAAATAAGGAACGCAAACCCGGACGCGGACATCACAATTCTGATTGCCACAGGCTGTCACAGGGAAACAACTGTAGATGAACTTAAAGCAAAGTTCGGCGAGGAAATCGTCAAGCGCGAGAAAATAATCATCCACGACTGTGACGACGCTGCAAATCTTGTGGATATCGGTATGCTTCCGTCGGGCGGCAGATGCGTGATCAACCGTCTTGCTTATGAAGCTGACCTGCTTATATCCGAAGGGTTTATAGAGCCACATTTCTTCGCAGGTTTCTCAGGCGGACGCAAAAGCGTGCTTCCCGGAATTGCAGCCCGGGAAAGTGTGCTGGCCAATCATTGTTCAGAGTTCATTGCAAGCAACCACGCCCGTACAGGAAACCTATCAGACAACCCGATTCACACTGATATGATCTGGGCAGCGAAAAAAGCCAGGCTAGCCTATATTGTCAACGTCATTATAAATTCAGAAAAGAAGGTTATCCACGCCGTAGCAGGCAATATGGAAACGGCACACCTTGCCGGGTGCAATTTTCTTTTGGGACTGTGCCGCGTAAATCCGGTATTTTCCGATATTGTAATCACGACAAACGGCGGATACCCGCTCGACCAGAATATATATCAGGCCGTCAAAGGAATGACAGCTGCAGAGGCCACTGTCAATGAAGGCGGAGTCATTATTATGCTGGCAAAATCGGGTAACGGCCACGGAGGAGAAAAATTTTATCATCAGCTTGCCGACGAACCCGATATTAAAAAAACCCAGAACATTTTCCTTCTACGCGGACGAAACGAAACCGAACCCGATCAGTGGCAGTCCCAGATACTTATACGCATTCTTATGCGTGCGACAGTAATTTTCATTTCGGACGCCCCGGATGAAACAGTGCGGGGAATGCACATGATTCCCGCTCATTCAATTGAGGAAGCGCTGCAATTGTCCGATACCATACTAAATAAAACCGACGCACATATCACCGCAATTCCGGACGGTGTTTCAGTTATAGTCGGTTAAAGCACATATAACAATATTAAAGGGCTGTATAATCACTTTGTGATCATGCAGCCCTTTTTACGGATCTCAAATAAATCCGCCCGGAACGGCAGAATTTTTACCGTTCCGGGAGTCTGTTTTTTATTACAAAATAAAACAAACATCGCCATTATTTCATATAATGTAATTAACCGCAGCAATTTTGTTGCTGATAAATAAACAGGAGGACTTATAATGCAAAATAACGACTATGAATATGGTCAGAGACCACAGAGAGTATATCAGGCCGCACCTACATATCCAAGAACACAATCAGCTCAGGGAACACCGACCACGCCGGGAATGCCAACAACTCCGGGAACTCAGACTCCGGGTATGCAGACTACTCCCAGAACACAGACAACTCCGGGAACTCAAACTCCGGGAATGCCCATGACCCCGGGGACACAAACTCCGGGTATGCAGACCACTCCCAGAACACAGACAACTCCGGGAACTCAGACTCCTGGGATGCCCATGACCCCGGGAACTCAGACTCCCGGAATGCCCATGACCCCGGGAACTCAGACCCCAGGAATGCCTATGACCCCGGGAACTCAGACTCCCGGAATGCCCATGACCCCGGGAACTCAGACTCNCCATGACCCCGGGAACTCAGACTCCCGGAATGCCCATGACCCCGGGAACTCAGACTCCCGGAATGCCCATGACCCCGGGAACTCAGACTCCTGGAATGCCCATGACCCCTGGAACACAAACTCCGGGAATGCAGACTCCTCCAAGAACACCGACTGCTCCGGGAACGCCCGCTACCCCAAGAACTCCGACCGCTCCGGGAACGCCCGCTACCCCAAGAACTCCGACCGCTCCGGGAACGCCCACAACTCCAGGAATGCCAACTACTCCTAGAACACCGGCCACTCCGGAAGCACCTTCTGTTCCTAGAACACCAACAACCCCGGGAACACAGATAAATCCCAGAACACAAATGATGCCGGAAATACAGATAACCCCGATATTGCCATCAATCCCCTATAATACTTCATACCCTGAAGTATATTACAAAATACTTCCGTACATAATTCTGGCATGTGATCAGCTTGAAGCAAATAATATTATCCCCGATCAGGATATGCTTGACCAGATCTCAGATAATATTCATAACGACGTCCTTGAGATGTATCCTGAAATTGAAGATTATGTGAAAGGTCTGGATAATATGGCGGTACAAACAATAGCCCGTATGCCGTCAAATAATAATCGTCGTTTCAGAAGAAGAGGAATTTTCCGTGACCTTATCGATCTTCTGCTTCTATCCGAATTCAACCGCAGGAGAAGAAGAAATTACTAAGGTTTAATTTTTGTGTCTATATGGCATGAACCACAATATACAGTGGTTCGTGCCTTCTTTTTGATCAGAAGACATCACTTTTTTGAACCGGAATAAACACCTCCCTGTCCGCTTTTATGCCTGGCTTTACTTGTTATCGGTTGACAGGATACTGCCACGATGCTATAATAATTTTATATTCATATACCTCTGACCGGGGTATCTGAAAACGCCTTTAATGTGATAGGAAGAATATATGGAATTACAGAACAAAGCGGAAATTGCTTCAGGAATGTGCGGGCAGGCCGCCTGTTGGAGTCTTGTGCAGGACGGTGATAATACAGTTCTGAGAATCGCGGGAAGCGGCCCCATGACAGATTATTCATCAAAGGAAAACACGCCTTTTAAAGATTTTTACAACAATTTGACCAAAATCATTGTAGAACCCGGAGTAACAAGAATTGGAGATCATGCGTTCAGCGACTTTAGTGCCTTAACCTCTGTTGAGTTGCCGGAAGGCGTCGTGTACATAGGAAACTGCGCTTTTTCCGCGTGTTCCGCGCTTGAGTCGGTAATTCTGCCGGAAGGCCTGCGTATTATCGGGCCAAAGGCATTTGAAAAGTGTATATCTCTTTTTTCAGTATCATTTCCGTCTTCACTTGAAGCAATTGATTTCAAAGCGTTCAAGTCTGACACTTGCCTGAAGCATGTAGAATACTCTGGCACCGAGGTGCAGTGGAAGAGACAGGTGCGTATCAGTAAGTCTTCTCTTGGAAACGAACCTGTTCTGAATGCTGAGTTTACATATTCTTCTTCGACAAAACGCTACGATAACATGCTTTCAGCTGTCAGATCAGTCATTGAGCAGGGCGGCGACGGCAGGTTTTACATTGTAACTCCCGACCTGACGGTAGATAATGTGTCGGGTAAGTCGGGTGACTGCATGCTGCTGGTTTTTCCGGACGGTCAGACTATGATGATTGACTCAGGGGCCCCCAGCAGCGAAAACCATGTTATGCTGTTTATTAAAAAGCTCGGTATCAGGCACCTTAACTCCTTTGTTCTATCCCATCCCCATTCCGACCATATAGGAAACGCCCTCAAGGTCGCCGCATATCTGTGCGAAACTATGGCGGGATCGGTTGGCGCCTACTATTATTCCGGCTTTGAATATAAAGCTGAGGAAAAAAAGCTGACTGCATATCTTTCAGATCACGGGACCGGGATGCACCGGGAAATGCGCGCAGGCAATACGCTTGTCATCGGCGGCGTGATAATTGAATTTTTCAATCCTTTTGATAATGATATGCATCCGGATGATCTTGGCGATGGTTCTGTAAATAATGTATCATTGCTTATGAAATTCACCTATGGTAAATCAACTTTTCTTACCGGCGGCGATTTATATGCCGACAGAGAGGTTATGCTGGCTGAAAAATTCGGCTCCCGTCTTAATGCCGATATTGCAAAGACTAATCACCACGGCTTATATACATCAAACTCAGATCTCTGGTATGATGCCGTAAACCCGAAGATTGTGTTTTCAAATTGCGATGATGTCGTCTGGACTATTTTTTCGGATAAGCTGGCCGCTAAAAATATTCCGCATTATAAAGTATCAGATTGCGGGCTTACCGTCATTTCAATGGGAAGAGATGCCGACTACCGTGTCGACACCGAATTCTGATATATATCAGGAACGAATATAAAAAACCCGGACAGTTTCTGTCCGGGTCAGCTTGTATAAATAAGAATTACGGTCGCTTTTCTGGAAAAGCTCCGCTAATGCTTTTAAGCAACCTGTTAAAATCCTGGTAATTTTTGAGCACAATATACACCTAAAGCGAGATTTCAACGGTTTTATTTGTATCTATTATATATTCAGCAGAAATGCTGCGAATATTAATTCCGATATTTTTATTGTAATATCCCGTCAAATGTTATATAATGATTTTGCATTGATAACCCCGGAAGAAAGCACGGTATTTAATAACGGCACGCTGGAAAACCGAGAAATATAAGGAATAATAAATAATGAGAAGTACCATCCTCATCGCTGTTATGATACTTGTTTATACGGCGCAGTCATTCTTCTGTAAAAAATACGCAGATACATACCCCGGGCGAAAAGACCTTACCTCACCTACGTTTACGGTAGTCAGCGGTCTATTCGTATCTGTTTTCTCGCTTGTATGCTCGGGATTTTCAGTTTCTGTTTCACCGCTGACGGTGGTTTTCGGGTGTATCAACGCTTTGGCGCTGGTGGGATATAACGCCTCTTTAGTAAATGCATCTCAGAGGGGGGCGTATTCGGTCTTAATGGTATTCTCCATAGCCGGGGGAATCACAATTCCGGTGTTCGTATCTTATCTGGCTTTTCATAACAGCGTCTCTCCCTATAAGCTTTTATCATTGATTTTGGTTTTCGTTGCGGTTTATCTTATGAGCTTTAAGAAAGGCGAGAAGATAAACGGAAAAAAATCGTTTATTTTCTTCTGTGCCGCGCTCGGGATATGCAACGGTATATACGGCACGCTGCTTGACGTGCAGCAAAGGATAACAGGCACTGAAGAAAAAGAAATGATGGTGGCTATTACATACTTTTCTGCCTTTGTTCTGTCTCTGGTACAGTTATGGGTCAAAGAAAAGGGCAAACTGCCCGAGGCGTTCCGTCAGACACCGAAATCGGCAGTCTATTTACTTGTCTGTTCATTAACTGTAGCCATTGCAATAAACCTTTTGGTATATGCTATTCCTCTTGTCAATTTGGCAGTACTTTATACACTTGATAATGCCGGTGTTATGCTGCTAAGTGTTATTGCGTCATACCTGTTTTTCGGCGAAAAGCTTACTGCAAAAAATATAATCGGATGCGTACTCATGTGTGTTGCGCTTGTCGGCGTATCACTGCTGTAATGCACACAAAGGCAAAAATATAGTTAGTTTCGTAAAAAGGAGAACCTCTTTATGATGACACTGTCCGCCTCAACCGGGCTGATGAGCAGCATCCCCGGAACTAAAAAACGCTATACCATCGAGCAGTGCCTCACTGCTATGAAAACCGCCGGTTTTAATTATGCAGACGCTAACTTATGGGGTCTCGGCGGCCGCGATGCCCCCCTCGGTCAGGACAACTGGATCGAGTGGACAGAACAAACCCGTGCTTTTGCAGATTCAATCGGAATAGCATTCCGCCAGACCCATGGACAAACCCTGTCTGGCGGGCAGTGGGACGACCCGAACTACTCCGAAGCGAAATACGTTTGGGCCACCAACTACCGCTGTATTGAGGCTACCAGAATTCTGGGCGCCGAGTGGATGGTCATGCACCCATCAAACCTTCCTCACGATCCCCTTTACAGCCGCCGGAAGGCCAGGGATGCCAACCTCACCTATCTTGCACCCTACATTGAAGCCGCAAAAAAAGTAGGCATCGGCCTTACAATTGAGAACATGGTGGATTTCAGGGACTGTCGCCGCCGTTATTGCGGAGGAGACCCCGAAGAGCTGATTGACCTGGTTGATACAATAAATGATCCTTCTGTGGGTATTTGCATTGATACCGGTCACGCACATGTCAGCGGTATTCATGTGGGTTTCTTCATCCGCATGGCGGGCTCCCGTCTGAAATGCACACATATCGACGACAACAACCGTGACGGCGACACACACATGCCTCCCTTCATGGGCACAGTTGACTGGGCTGACACCATGAAAGCCCTTGCCGATATTGGTTATACCGGTGACTTTTCATTTGAGGTAGGATCACATCGCTTCCCCGACTCCACGAGAGCCACCTGGTGTAATTTCATACACGACCTTGGAATTGATCTGCTGGCAATGATCCAATAAAAATAGACAGCTATATAGATAAGAGGAAAATATGCAACAACTGCCAAAAGGTTATTACGCCGTTCAAAGCAATTTTAATAATGCTCCTAAAGATTGCTTCACTTACCGGGGTGTGACTTATGCCGTTTGTGAGGGGGTCAATTTGTTTGCCTCGCTGAGTGATGCCAATGGGAATGCAGCCGAGGTACCTCAGATGGTGCTTGAGGGCTTGCCCTATGAATCATTCACGACACCCGTTCTGCTGTTTTCGTCCGGCAGACACTGTATTGACAAGTTTTCATTTACGAAGTCACTGACTTTACTGGGGGAGGGCGCGGGTATTAGCCCTAACGTCCCGTCAGAAAAACCGCTTGAGCCGCCTGCGCTGAACCCGGTGCGAACCGGGGGAGAGTCGGTGCTCTATGGTTCATACTGGCATGGCAATATGACACTGACCGAGCCCGCCGTAAAGACTTTGATTGTAGACGGCTTTTCCTCGGAGTATGCCCGCTTCCGCGATACGCGCAAAGACGGCGGACAGGCGTATGTTTCCTTCCGCAATATTATACATATAAGCCCCTGCGGAAAAACACTTTATCTGTTTGCCGTTCCAAAGGCGAACGGCAGCCTTGACCGGGAGGTGCTGCTGCAAAATATACGCGTCACCGATTATGACGACCTGGATTACGGTGGAAACTTCACGCAGCTCAATGCTCATCATGCCACATTGGACGGCATTTGTTATGACACTACCGGCCAGATTTTCGGACTGACCAATATTTCACGCGACTTCTCCAACTGTGCCGCCAATTTTGACAAAAGCGAATACTTTATCACAAACTCCTATTTCCGCAATCTCATGGGTGAGCACGCAATCAGCACCGGGTGCCGCGACGCAGGGGACCGCGGTGTCTGTCTCTCTGTCACCAACTCCACATTTGTAAATGCCAGCCGGGAGAATGAAGCGGCACTCAGGCCTCACTTAGCAAACGATAACTGTAAACTCCGCGTTTTACGCTGTACCTTTTCTGATATCCGGAGCAACAGTGGCACCGCCATCTCGGTGACAGGGCCGGGAACTGATCTGGAAATCAATAATTGCACCTTTGAGGGCTTTGCCGGGGAATGGAGCAGCGAACCCGCCGTTCCCACCCATGCGCCTGACTGCATTGAAAACACAACCGGGGGTTTTGTGACGGCCACCTCCGACCCTCATCGGGTCATCGGCATCGACTGGGCGGATTTTTCGGCACTTGACGCCCTCTATATGGGGACAAAAGCCTACTATGGTGACCTCCATGTACACACCAGCTGCGGAGGAACCAGCGACGGTACCCTCCCCATGGCAGAGTGGCCGGCTAAAATGGACGAAAAAAAGCTGGACTTTGCCGCGGTGGTTGATCACCGCCAGATGCGCGGCTTTTTCCTGCCCGAGTGGGACGAGGAGAGATTCATAATCGGCACCGAGCCGGGGACAGCCTTTCTCGACCTCTCTGCCTGCCGCCACAATCAGCGGGAGGTGCATTACAACATGCTCTTCCCCCACAAGTATGGCCTGGCCATGGTACTGGCTAATTTCCCCGAGTTCAAGTTCCAGGGGGACGAGCTGAGGGGCTCATTTACCTATCCCAAATTCACCAAGGAGCGCTTCTTTGAGCTTACCCGCTATGTCCAATCCATCGGAGGTATCATGGTGCACCCGCATCCCAAGACCATGCTGTCCTCAGATGACCCGCTTGACTACTACTTTGGCGAGCACACCTATCTGGAGACAATTTACGGCGATTTTTCGACCCATGCCTCCTTTAAAAATTACGATTTATGGGTGGCGACACTGGCACTTGGCAAACATGTTTATGCCTCAGGCGGCTCGGATACCCACGGAAGCGTCAGCAACAGTGCGGTTTCGACCTTCTATACAAGGGAGAAGTCGGGCATAGCCTTCTTCAATCAGATGCACACTGCTGATTTCACGGTGGGAGCTGTCGGTATCAAAATGTGCATCGACGGGCACCCCATGGGCTCGGAAATCCCATACAGTGATGGAATGAAGCTTACACTCCGTCTTGATGATTTCTTTCAGCCCGCATGGAAGAACGACACTGCCTACGAACTTCGCATTTATACCGACCGGGGACTGGCTTACTCCTCCATGTACAACGGTCAACTGCCCCAGGCCGTATCGCTTGAGGCGGAAAAACGGGCATTCTACCGGGCTGAAGTTTACGACCTGACACATGGTTACCGTGTTGCCATCGGTAATCCCATTTGGTTGGATAAAGTATAAATAACAGAGAAAACAATATCGGATAATATATTTCGGAGGTAGACATGAATATCATTGTATGTGTCAAGCAGGTGCCGGGAACCACTCAGATTGAGGTGGACCCTGTAACCGGCGTACTCAGGCGGGACGGTGTCAGCAGCAAGCTGAATCCTTACGACCTTTTTGCTCTTGAAGCCGCCTTCCGTATACGGGAAAAGACGGGTGGAAGTGTCAGAACAGTATCTATGGGCCCAAACCAGGCAATTTCATCTTTATGGGAAACCATCTGGATGGGCGCCGATGGAGCGACACTTCTTTCAGACCGGAAGTTTGCCGGTTCTGACGTTCAGGCCACCAGCTACGTCATAAGCAGGGGTATCAGTCGCATGGGTATGGCTGATCTTATCATATGCGGCAAGCAGACCACAGACGGAGATACAGCTCAGGTTGGCCCCGAGGTCGCCGAAATGCTGGGTATCGAGCATGCTACTAATGTAATATCGGTTGACGGCGTTGATGAAAAAGGAATAACCGTCACCTTCAACCTTGACGACTGCCAGGAGACCCAGCGGATGGAGTTCCCCTGTCTCATAACAATAGATAAGGATGCTTTTACCCCTCGTCTCCCCTCTTACCGCCGAAAAAAAGAAGTATGTCAGGAGGGATGTATCACAGTATATACCGCCGCGGATCTTCCCGACCTTGATGAATCACGGTGCGGATTAAAGGGCTCACCGACCCAGGTTGAGCGCATCTTTCCGCCAGAAAAGAATACAGATAAAATAATTTTTGAAGGCAGCAGCGAGGAGCTTTCCGCAAAGCTCGCGGCACTTCTTAAATCCAAGAGATTTATTTAAGGGGGTGATGGCATGGGACTTATAATACATCATGAAAAAATTGACCGCGAAGCGGCAGAGAAAATAATATCTGTCTGCCCATTCGGGGCTATAAGCTATAATGGCAGGCTGTCCATCAGCTCGGCCTGCAAAATGTGCAAACTGTGCGTCAAAAAGGGACCGGCGGGAGCAGTGACTTTTGAGGAGGATGCTCCGGGGAGCCTTTGCGATAAATCGCTCTGGCGCGGTATAGCCGTTTTCGCCGAGCAACGTAACGGAAAGGTTCACCCGGTGTCCCTCGAACTGGTTGGCAAAGCACGTGAGCTCTCCACGGTCACCGGCCACCCGGTCTACGCCCTCCTTATCGGAAGCGGCATGGATGAGGCTGCAAAAGAATTACTTCACTACGGCGTTGACAAGGTGTTTACATATGACGACTCCCGGTTTGAAAACTTTGTGATCTCGCCCTACGCCGCCGCATTCACTGATTTTATTGAGAAGGTGAAACCTTCATCAATACTTGTCGGTGCAACCGTATTGGGACGCTCCCTCGCTCCCAAGGTGGCTTCTCGTGTCCGCGCCGGGCTCACCGCTGACTGCACCATGCTTGAAATGAAGGAAAACACAGACCTTGTGCAGATCCGCCCTGCCTTTGGCGGGAATATCATGGCGCGGATTGTAACTCCCAACAACCGCCCTCAGTTCTGCACGGTAAGGTACAAAATCTTCTCTGCACCCGATCGCACCGAGCCTTTTGGTGAGCTGGTGAAAATGGTGCTTCCCGAAGAGAAATTCAGAGGAATGACCACCGTTCTGAAAGTGGTCAGAAAACCCGAGGAGTCCGACATCTCGGACGCTGACGTTATCGTCGCCGTGGGGCGCGGACTGCGCTCAAGGGACGATATTGCATTGGTTAAGTCCATCGCCGACCGGCTGGGCGCGCATATTGCCTGCACACGCCCACTTGTTGAAGCGGGATGGTTCGACGCGAAGCATCAGATTGGGCTTTCGGGACGTACGGTTAAACCCCGCCTTATCATCACGGCGGGTATTTCAGGATCGGTACAGTTCGCTGCCGGAATGCGCTCGTCAGACGTCATAATCGCAGTCAACTCCGACAAAAATGCCCCGATTTTTGATATAGCTCACTTCGGTTTTGTCGGAGATCTCTACGAAATTCTCCCGCGCCTTGCTGATGAAATTAAGGAGGCACATAATGTATAAGAAAATTAACATAGAAGATATAGAATATCTGAAAAGCGTGACGTCGCCCGAACGCGTTCTTTCGGGAAAAGATATCAGCGAGGATTACAGTCACGACGAGCTGGGCGGTGTAAGATCAATGCCCGAGGCTCTTGTGAAAGTGGCGTCCACCGCCGAGGTCTCGGCAGTGATGAAATACGCCAATGAGAACTTAATACCCGTGGTAATCCGTGGCAGCGGGACCGGACTTGTGGGTGCAGCTGTTGCTCTTCACGGCGGTATAATGCTTGACATGAGCGGCATGAACAGAATTATTGAGCTTGACCGGGAAAATCTGACCGTAACACTTGAGCCCGGCGTTCTTCTTATGGACCTGGCTGCCTTTACTGAGAAGAACAATTTTCTGTACCCGCCCGATCCAGGAGAGAAGTCGGCGACCATCGGCGGAAATATCAGCACCAACGCGGGCGGTATGCGCGCTGTGAAATACGGCGTCACCCGGGACTATGTCAGAGGACTGACCGTGGTTCTGCCCGACGGCGAGGTAATAAAGCTGGGCGGCAAAGTGGTCAAGAACAGCACCGGTTACAGCCTACTAAATCTTATAATCGGCTCCGAAGGCACTCTTGGCGTCATCACCGAGGCAACTTTAAAGCTTGTTCCCCTGCCGAAGGTGACAATAAGCCTGCTTGTACCTTTTGAAACCATGGAGGCTGCCATTGAAACAGTCCCGGTGATCATTAAGAGCCGTGTATCTCTTACCGCTATTGAGTTTTTTGAAAGGGAGACAGTTTTGTTCTCTGAGGAATACTTAGGACGCAGTTTCCCAGACTCCCGTTATCCCGCATACCTGCTTCTGACGGTGGAAGGCTCCGACCGGCCGGGTGCTGATGCTCAGCTGTCAGAAGTTGCCGACCTTTGTATGGAGAACGGTGCCCCCGATGCTTTTATCGTCGACACCGACGAGCGGAAGGAATCGGTCTGGAAGTCCCGTGGTGCCTTCCTTGAGGCAATCAAGGCCTCAACTACAGAGATGGACGAGTGTGATGTGGTAGTCCCCCGCAGCCGCGTTGCTGATTTCATCAAGTACACCCATGAGATCGCAAAAGAACTTAAGATCAGGATTCCTAGCTTCGGTCACGCCGGAGACGGAAACCTACACATCTACATCTGCCGTGACAATCTTGACGAAAAGACATGGAAAAAGAAGCTTTCGGAAGCATTTGATTTGATGTACCGCCGTGCCGACGAGCTGAACGGTCTCGTATCAGGTGAGCACGGTATCGGTTTTGCCAAAAAGCAGTACATGGCCGACACCTGCGGTGAAATTCAGATCGGACTGATGCGGGGCGTCAAAGCAGTATTTGATAAAAACAATATCTTAAATCCCGGAAAGTTGTTCTGAAAACCGGAAATAAAAATAAGTACCCGGAGAATTTTTCCGGGTACTTTTTTGCACCAACTGTCATTAGGTTTTGTTATTGAATAATATGAATTTTTCGGCTCGGAATTTTTTAGGGGTAGTGCCCGTCTCGCTTTTGAATACAGAGCAGAAATAAGCCTGACTGGCAAAACCACATTCAAAAGCGATTTCAGAGAGGCTTTTCGAACTGTTTATCAGCATTTTCTGAGAGGCCTCAAGGCGTGTCTGCGTCAGGTACCTGCAGGGTGTCATACCCACAATGCTTTTAAATACCAGGTGAAAATAAGTAGGACTAAGGTAAGCAATATTCGAAATATCCTGCAACGTAATATTCTTCATATAGTTATTTTTTATATATTCCATACATGTATTTATGCTGTTAAGATGCTGTGTATATGCTACGTCAGGCTCACGGTTTGAGTTATAAATGTCGTTGATGACGCTTACAAGCTCGTATGTTTTCCCGATGCAGTAAAGTTCGGGATCGGGTTTATGATTTTGATGGGAGTATATGATTTCTGTAAAAATATTTGTCAGGCGTTTAATATCGGCCGGATGGAGAACGGTCGGAAACTTATTAAGATATTCGTCGGTGAGTGAACGGTCGCTGCTTAGAAAATGAATATCATACGCGCGGAACTGCCCGATATAACTCTGGCGGATGTCCCCCGGCTTGGCTATTAATATATTCCCGAGCTGGTGCGGGTATCTGACGCCGTTGACAACACTGTACCCGTCGGTAATATCAGCGTACAGTTCGATTTCGTACGAACCGACAATACGCTCGGGTGTCATTACTCCGGTCTTGAATAATCTGGAAGAATCATAAAGACCGCTTGAGAAGTTGTACATCACATCCATGTTTACACCGCCTTCCGTTTATATCAATAATATTAATATATCACTATAATAATGAATATTATTTCTGTTTACCGATTTGTATAGGTTCCTGTAGATTTTTATAGGTTTTGTCCATATCCTATAGTAAAGGGGTGAGATAAATGTCGAATTGCATGGCGGGCGGGGATATGGTTATGCTTGCGGCGTCAGTTGCCCTGGCAATTTCGTCCAACCTGTCCGCCGATGATATTAATACCTTAGCAATACTGTTCACAGCAATCGGAGATAATCTTACGTTAATCGCAGCCCGTAAAGAAGAATTCAAAGAGCCGGAAGGCGAAACCATATAATATAATTTAAGCCCTTTCGTCCACAGTCTGAACGCCCCCGGACAACCGGGGGCGCAGCTTTTAGACATAAGGGTTACGGTCGCTTTTCGAGAAAAGCTCCGCAAAAGCTTTTATGCAATTTACCCAATAAAACCGTTGTGAGCAATAAATATAGAGTGTTTTATTTGGTGATTTTTTGTAAAGTTTCTTGCCAGGCTTCTTTTTAAAGAAGCCGCGTTTCTTTCGTCCACAGTCTGAACGCCACCGGGCAACCGGGGGCATTTTAACTGATAAACCTCACGAGTTACGACTTATTAAATCTTTTGCAACTGCTACAAGATACTCTGCAAACTCTTTTCTTACGCCTTCCGGGAGCGAAGTTACATTAACCTCATAGTTAAAAGCCCCCTCATAACCCGAAGTCAGCAGAGCGCGTGTGACTGCGTCCCAGTTAATTTTGCCGAAATATGGTGCACCGTGGTTATCCTTGATACCGTAATTATCGTGGAGATGTGTAACTTTAAGCGTTTTCCCCAGATTCATAATTCCCTGGGCAGGATCAATATACGGTTCAACATTGGCGTGACCGATATCCCAGCATACTCCGATGTGATCATTATGAAAGAAGTTGCATATTTCAAGCAAGTCATTTTCGGTTGTTTTAAGTGAATTTTCCACGGCAAGACCGATGTTGAAACGATGTGCTGTTTCCAGATACGGCTTTAATACCTCTATTGAATCTTCAACAACACCATTTACAGGATTCTTGACACAATGAATCACCGTCCACTGACAGCCGCAAAAGGCAGCTGCTTCAATTGATTTGTGAATCATCTGGCAGCGGAATTCATAATCGGGGTTTTCTTTTTCAAAATAGTCGAAAAATGGGGTGTGTGAATATGTAATCACCAATCCTCTTGTTTTTATGCGTTCCAGGACAGGCGTCAGGTTTGCCTTCCAGTCTCCGTCAAGAATAGGTTCATGTTTGAATGCTTCGCGATAAGTGGTTGCGCAGAAACTCAGATCCACAGCTTCAAATCCGGCATCGGCAATAAAATCGATGGTTTCCAGCATGGGATATCTTACTTTGCCTTTTCTGCCGCTGTGAAGTCCGCTGTTTGTTGATATAAGCATTATATATTCCCCCCTGCAGTTAATACATTCTATTATATAAAAATACCTTGTACACTTAAAGGCGTTGCAGTGACCTGATAATATACTTTTGTGACTACAATTTTAAAGAAGGCGGATTTATCTAAGTTGCTTAAAGATCATATTTTATTACGGTAAGAGAAGGGTGTCATGCCCATGTGTTTCTTGAATAGTTTTATAAATGATGAAGTATTATTGAATCCCGCTTCGGTGGCTGCCTCCTCATATATTCATATATAGGAGTATTGAAATATTTCCGGAAAACGCGGGTCAGATATTCCGGCTGTAAAAGAACTGTTCAGCGACATCAGACACCTAGGAAATGCTGGCGTAATTTTCATCATTATAATTTTTTATGGTGCAAATAAATTCAGGCGCCGGGGAGTTTACGTCTGCTGCCATCGGGTCCTCATCCGGAAGGTGGGCGCTCTCTCTCATTTATTCTCATATCACGTTTATACCACAAAAAATAATCTTTCCGCACCGGGAAGAGTACGTTGTACGTTTGAATTTTACTACATTTGCCGGCAATTGTACGCACAGTGATCAGCTTCGTCACAAACGTCCGGAATATTGTCACAGATTGCCATTGATTAAAAAGTCCGCGAACTATAAAATAAAAATAAATAATTTTTAAAAAGGGGTAAATAATTGAAAAAGTGTAATTATTCCCGGAGCATTCCGGTTGAATACAATACCGATGTCCTGGTAATTGGCGGCGGCCCGGCCGGGTTGTGTGCGGCGGTTGCGGCTGCAAGGTGCGGCGCTGCCACCATGCTGATTGAAAAAAACGGGTATTGCGGAGGTATGGCCACTGCCGGACTTGTCGCGCCTTTCATGACCTGTTATGACAGCGGTGGAAAAGAGATGCTGATCAGTGGACTGTTTGAAGAAATAGTAAACCGGCTTTGCGCATGCAAAGGCGCCATCCATCCTTCCCTTGTGGAAGCATCGTCTGCTTTTACTTCCTATATAAAAGCCGGGCATATCCATGTCACCCCGTTTAAAGCCGAGGCGCTTAAACTTGTCGCCGACGAAATCCTTACCGAAGCCGGCGTAAAAATACTTTACCATACCGATTTTGTCGACGCGGAAATGGATGGTGAGAATATAAACCGGGTCATTATTCATAAAAAAAGCGACCTGTGCGCCGTTGAAGCAAAAATTGTGGTTGATTGTACCGGAGACGCCGATGTGGTCGCTGCCGCCGGTCTCCCCTACACTTTAGGAAATCAGGGCAAAATGCAGCCCGCCACGATGTTTTTCCAGATCGGAAATGTGGACACTAGTAAAATTGATGAGGACATTGAGAAAAACCGGAATAATTTCTACCGTGTCAACGGCATCAATTACCGTTCTCTTAACTGGTGGGTAAAGAAGGCCAGAGAAGCCGGCGACTGGTCACTTGACCGGGTCTCAATCGGACTGTTCCGCGGCGTTGATAAAGATGAATTCAGCATCAACACCTCGCGTATAATGAATATCGATGGAACCGATTCCGAAAGCCTGACAAAGGCAGAGATGATAGGCCGGCGTCAGGTTGAAGAAATTTTCCGCTTTATGAAAAAGTATGTTCCGGGATGTGAAAACGCTAAATTACTCGCCAGCGGCAGCACAGTCGGTATAAGGGAAACACGTCACATCAAGGGGCTGCAGACCCTGACCATAGATGACATACTGAACTGCAGAGTCCCGGAGGATTCAATTCTGCTAGCGGCGAATTCGGTTGATGTACATGGAAAATTCGGGCCTATGAGCAATGAATATATAACAATCCCGGAAGGAAAATTCTACGGTGTGCCCTATGGATGTCTGGTACCCCTCGGGTGTGACAATCTCCTGGTCGCCGGAAGAAGCCTGTCTGCCGACAGTGACGCGGCTGGAGCGGTGAGGGTTATGCCGCCATGCATGGGATTCGGACAGGCGGCCGGCGTCGCAGCGGCGCTTTGCGCCGTGAGCGGAACAAAACCGGCTGACTGCGACAGGCAGGAACTAAAACGGCACCTTATCGCCCAGAATGTATTTCTGCAATAAATAAACTGGGGTAAATTACATGGGTTATGCCTTCCGTGCCAGATACAAAGCTATCGTATCGTTTACTGTTATTTTGTTTCCACCATTTAATATCGCTTCCCGTATACCTTCATAAAATTTTGATTTATCAGGTTCCTGTAATGTGATATGGTCTGAGTGGGTGCTTATGTACTCCACATACTCATTTGCACTGAATACCCGTACCTTCATATGTTTGCGGAATTCAAAGTCAGTAAAACCGTAATTAACGACATTATCGTATTCCAATTTACGGGTATATACAAATTCCGGGTGGAAGTATTTTTTATAAACTTCCTGTATTTCATTGTATAGCGCTTCGTCAGTTGTCTTATATTCCGAACGGGTCATAAACATGGCAAGTGTCCCGCCGCTTTTTAGAATATCATGAACCTTCGGAAATGCGATCTTCTCGGGAATCCACTGAATGGTTGCCGCTGAAAACACGAGATCGAACTTTTGCTGCCCGAAGTCATATGTTTCAAAGTCTGCATTTACTATATTGAAATTATCATATGAACCGAATCTATTCTTCATAAACTCTGTTAGATGCTCGCCGAGTTCAATCGCCAGATAAGAGCAGCCGGTTTTGAGTATTGGCTCAGTTGCCTGCCCCGTGCCGGGACCGATTTCAAGAACCGATTTTTCCGAATCAAGTTTTGAGTATTCAAAGACGTCTGTAAAAAGCTCGTCACAGTAACGAGGTCTCCACCTGTCGAACTTTTCAGGGATTGTGTCAAAGACTTTTCTGAAATCTTCCATATCAATACCTCACCTCGTATTTTAAATTCATCGACGATGATTCAAATGTATTTTATTATAACAGTAATTATTTAATTTATCAATTTATTTTAAACCATCGGCTTGTATTTTAAGTAAATTATGGAGCTTATCTGTTGATAATTTAAGTGTAATAGAGTAAAATGAGAATATAGTGACAAATTCAGTTAAAATAGAGGCGGTAACAATGTACATAGTTGACTCACATTGCGACAGTATACAGCCGGTGGATAACTGTAAATACGGCATTGTAAACCCGTATAACTACAGCCAGAACTACAAGCAGCTTCAGTTTGTAGCCATGTTCTGCTCCTGGCCGGGCGAATCTGTTGAAGACTGCTTTAAGCGGGCTGTCCGTTATATCGGCCATTTTGCAATAGCCATGCAGAGCGAAGCCAATAAGGTGGTGCAGGTCAGGACCTATGCCGACATCGAAAAGGCGTTCCGTGAGGGTAAGCACGCTGCGCTGCTCACTGTCGAGGGCGGAACGGGTATCAAGGGAAGTGTTAAGATTCTGAATGATTTCTACAATATCGGCGTTCGTGTTTTCGGCCTTGCCTGGCTGTCAAACGACCTTGCCAAAAGTAACCGGCTTGAAGCAGGCGAGGAAGATACCGGGCTTACCGGCACGGGCAGAATGATAGTAGCCGAAGGTAACCGCCTCGGCATGATTTTCGATGTTTCGCACCTGTCGGACAAGAGTTTCTGGGATGTCGCCGGGATTGCGGAAAAACCGATAATAGCCACGCACTCAAATTTCCGCGCGCTTTGCGGGCACAGCCGCAACCTAACCGACAATATGGTAAAGGAAATCGTCCGCCGGGACGGAATGATAGGGTTGAATCTTTACCCCGGTTTTATAAACGAGGATAAAGAAAAGCAGACTGTCGCCCATTACTTTGGGCACCTTGAATACTATCTTGCTCTTGTAGGGGAGGACCATATCGGTTTCGGCTGCGATATTGACGGCTGCAGCGGGCATTACCCAAGTCCGCTGACTACAGATTATTCGATACACGACCAGCTTATCGAGTTCATGTTGAAAAATAATTATTCGGAAGCACTTGTGGAAAAGGTTGCAGGGGGCAATTACCTGAGTTTTCTGAAAAAATATTTATAACATATAATTTTTTTATAAGAACATATTGACAGAATCCGATTCGGTGCATATAATAATAACATATCAAATATTTTTGATATGAGGTGATTTTCTGGAAAATATATATGAGGAACACGCGAGGGTATTCAAGGCTTTCTGCGATGAAAAGCGCCTGAGGATTCTTGAACTTTTGCGCGGCGGCGAGAAGTGCGCCTGCGTAATACTCGAAAAGGTAGACCTCGGGCAATCGGGACTATCCTATCACATGAAGATATTAGTTGAGTCGGGTGTTGTGGAGAGCCGGCAGGATGGCAAATGGACGCATTATAAAATAAGTAAAAAGGGCAGCGAATACGCAGCAGCGCTCTTGATGGGCCTTACAACTCCGGGTACGGCTGAAGAAAATAACTGTTGTAATAGATAAAGCCATCCGGGGGATGGCTTTAAAACAGCCCAGTACATCAAAAATTATTGATATGTTTGTCCCCCAGCCAGAAAGAAGGTTTATACAATGCAAATATTGAAATCAATCTGGGATTTTTTCCAGAATCAAATTCTTGGCATGAAGTGGCTGAACGAATTAATCGGTTATGGTCTATCGGCCATTGGGCTTGATACAACCAACCGCTGGGTCGGCAGCGCCCGGTTTTTCCTTTATGACGTAATCAAGATAACAATACTGCTGTGTCTTCTGATTTTTATAATCAGCTATATTCAGAGTTACTTCCCTCCCGAGCGGAGCAAAAAGATCCTGGGGAGATTCCACGGTATCGGAGCAAATACTGTCGCCGCCCTGCTTGGCACAGTAACACCCTTCTGTTCCTGCTCGTCGATTCCGCTATTTATCGGTTTTACTTCGGCCGGACTTCCACTGGGAGTGACCTTCTCCTTTCTCATTTCCTCGCCTATGGTTGACCTCGGTTCACTCATACTTCTCATGAGCATCTTCGGCGTAAAGGTGGCTATTATTTATGTCATTTTCGGTCTGATCGTCGCCGTCGGCGGCGGCACGCTAATTGAGAAGCTTCATATGGAAAAATACGTTGAAAGCTTTATACTCACTGCCGGCAGTGTTGATATAACATCCCCGGAACTTACAAAAAAAGACCGTCTTGTCTATGCAAAAGAGCAGACAATCTTAACCTTCAAAAAGGTTCTCCCGTATATACTCATCGGCGTCGGTATCGGCGCGCTCATTCACAACTGGATTCCCGAGAAATGGGTTGCGGCAGTTCTTGGTAGCAATAACCCCCTCGGCGTCATATTGGCAACTGTCATCGGCATTCCGATGTACGCCGATATTTTCGGAACCATACCGATTGCCGAAGCCCTGCTCAGTAAAGGCGCTCTGCTCGGAACAATTCTCGCTTTCATGATGGCGGTAACCACACTGTCGCTGCCCTCCATAATCATGCTGCGGAAGGCGGTCAAGCCGAAGCTGCTTGCATTGTTTATCGCCATCTGCACCGTCGGTATAATAATTGTCGGTTATCTTTTCAACGTTTTACAGTCGTTTATAATATAATTTAATTAAAAAGGAGAATTTGATTATGGCACTGTTCAGAAAGAAAGAAAAGAAGGAAGAATCCTCATGCTGTTGCGGCGGCAAATGCGATCGTGAGAGTATGGCCAAGGCAGAGGCTGCTAAAACAGAGGGCGCTTCTGTCAAAATTCTCGGGGGCGGCTGTGCAAAGTGCAACCAGCTCGAAGCTGCTACAAAAGAGGCTTTAAAGCAGCTTGGAATGGATACTACCATTGACCACGTGACTGATTTTTCAAAAATCGCAGCTTACGGCGTTATGAGCACACCCGCGCTTGTTGTCGACGGCAAGGTCGTTTCGTACGGAAAAGTTCTTAAAACTGAAGAGGTTGTAAAGATTCTGCAAAAGGTTAAATAAAAAATGAAAAATGCGGGATTGGGTTTTTTTGAGAAGTATCTGACAGTCTGGGTACTTCTTTGTATGGCTGCAGGAATTCTTATCGGTAAATTTTTGCCGGGAATTCCTTCAGTTTTAGAGAAAATCGAGTTTGCGGGACAGAATATTCCGATTGCAGTTCTCATCTGGATAATGATTTATCCGATGATGATGAAAATCAATTTTCAATCTGTAAAAAATGTAGGAAAGCATCCGTTAGGTATATTTATATCAAGCGGCAGCAGCTGGCTTATAAAGCCCTTCCTGATGTTAGGCTTGGCAACGCTCTTTTTTAAGGTAATTTTCAATGCTTTTATCCCTGACAGTCTGGCGCAGGATTTTGTGACAGGTGCGGTATTGCTTGGCACAGCTCCCTGTACCGCAATGGTATTTGTGTGGAGCTATCTCGCGAAAGGCGACCCGGCGCATACGCTTGTGCAGGTATCCGTCAATGACCTTTTGATTATTGTCCTTTTCGTACCGTTGGTACAATTACTGCTTGGAGTCAATAACGTTCAGATTCCCTGGGACACGCTTATCTTTTCAATTATTTTATTTGTAGTTGTGCCGCTGGCCGGCGGTGCGCTCACACGGATTCTTATGATTAAGAAAAAAGGCGAAGAATTTTTTACTCAAAGATTCGTTCCCAGGTTTAATGGCATAACAACTCTCGGCTTGCTTCTCACTCTGGTAATTATCTTTTCTTTCCAGGGAGATATAATTTTAGAGCACCCGCTTTACGTTCTCTTGATAGCAGTACCTCTTATTCTTCAGAACGTGATATCTTCTTCATTTACGTATCTGATATGCAAAATAACGAGGCAGCCGCACAACATAGCCGCACCGGCTTCCCTTATTGCTGCTTCTGACTTTTTTGAATTATCGGTTGCAGTTGCGATTTCACTTTTCGGCCCGGACTCCCCGGTTGTTCTTGCCTGCACAGTCGGAGTACTTACTGAGGTTCCCGTTATGCTTATACTGGTCAGGATTGCGAACAACACAAGAGAGTGGTTTAACACAAAGGAGTTTTATGTCAGAAACCCTTAATGATATTGCGAAAAAAATCAACCTTTCCACCGCAACCGTCTCACGCGTTATAAATAACGACAGCAGCGTCGCGCCGGAAACACGGGAAAGAGTGATTGAAGTACTGAGGAAATCAGGATATATGCCAAAAAAGCGCCGCCGCAGCGTTACGGTAAATAATACTGACACTGTGATGATTATTGCCGGACAGCTGAATAACCCTATAATCCTCGGCTACATCGACGGCATACGCTCACAGCTCGCTATATCCGGCATAAGAACACTCATTTCGCTCAGCGACTATGAGACGGAGACCGAGTGCCAGCTGATAAAATATGCCTCAAGGAATATGTTTACGGGGATTATTCTCTTGAATGTCATCGAGAGTCCCCAGCTTATCGGCCTGTTGCCGGGCATAGATATACCTGTTGTGCTTCTCAACCGCTATCTGCGCGCTCTCGACACCGACGTAGTTATGGTCGACAACTACCGCTGCGGGTATATGGCGACGCAGTACCTGCTGCTCCGGGGTCACCGGCACATCGGCCACATAGCCGGACCCACCGGTTCTATAACCTGCCATAACCGCACGCTCGGTTATCTCGACGCACTGAAGGCTGCCGGGCTTCAGCCCGGCCCTGATCAGATTTATTACGGAGACCGGAAATATACAAGCGGCACAGCTTATGCGAAAAAGCTGCTCTCACTACCCGCGGATCAGCGCCCTACTGCCGTATTTGCCACAACGGCGCTTATGGCGTCTGGAATGGTGGATGCTCTGTGCGAGGCCGGACTGAGGGTTCCCGACGACATAAGCGTTATATGCAACGACGATTACAGCAAGGACTATATGCCTTATCCGATGGAAATAACCTGCTTCCGCCAAAATCCGCAGCTGATGGGAAGAACCGCAGCCGATCTTTTGACCGAGCGGGCAAAGCGCCCCGGAATACTGCCGCGGCGAATAATATACCCGCCTGAGCTCAGCGAGCACAATAGCGTGATCAATATCAATAAATAAAAAACACCCGCAATAAACCGTGAACCTCTTTAATCAGTACGGTTAAAATTGCGGGTGTTGCTTTTATAAAGATTAAAATGCCGCAGCGCGGTCATTTCATATAAAGTCCGCCGTTTACGTCTATTATGTCCCCGGTGATATATCCTGACAGGTCAGATGAAAGGAATAGCACCGCGTTGGCAATATCCTCAGGCTTGCCGAAACGGCCGAGTGGGATGGTGAGTTTGGGGTCATCCTTAGGGTCGGTGAGCCAGGAGAGGCCTTCGGCCATTGCGGTGAGGGTTCTGCCGGGGCAGACGCAGTTTGAGGTGATATTATACTGCCCGCCCGAGAGAGCGAAACATTTTGACATGTTGAGAACCGCGGCCTTGGCGCTGCTGTAGGCGCAGGACGACGAGCGCCCGCCCCTCTCTCCGGCCATTGATGAAATATGGACGAGCTTTCCGTATTTCTGCTCCTTCATAATTTCAAAAACCGCTTGGGTGCAAAAGAAAACGCTCTTGATATCAAGGGTCTGCATTCTGTCCCAGTCGGCCTCGGTTATCTCCTCGACGCGCGCGACGCCGGTGATCCCGGCATTGTTCACCCAGATGTCGATGCGGCCGAAAATATCGCGCATGGAAGTGACATTTGATTTCATTCCGGCAAAATCAGTGACATCAAACTTTCTGAACACGGCCTCGCAGCCGTTTTTCCTCAGGTCTTCCGCAACGACCTGACCTTTTTTCTCATTTATATCGGTAACTATTACCTTCGCTCCGTACTCAGAGAGCTTTCGGGCGATAGCTTCCCCGATGCCCTGGCCCGAGCCGGTTACTACGGCGACTTTGTTTTCAAGAAGATTCTGCATAATTACTCCATTGAAAATTATTTAAAGTTTTTAAGGATTCCCAAGGTGCTTTTCTCAAAAGCACCTTGGGCGGGGCGGCGGGGCAGAGCCCCGCACTTATCGTTCTCGACGTGGCAGAGCCCCGCACTTATTTTACCCTGAACTCCGGGAAATTGTGGCAGCCTTCGACCTTTATGACATCGTAGTCAGCGTTGTATTTTTTCTGTATGAATCCGGCGATTCGGACGTATCCGGTTTTCAGCTCGCCCGGGAGGTGTGAATCGTCGCCCCAGCGAACTATTTCAAAGTCGCCGTCATCGTAAATACGCATGGTTGAAATTGAGGTGTTCTCGATGCGCACCATATTCCAGACCTCGCGGATCGGGACGTTCAGCAGTTTTGCCATAATAAGCTGTATGGTCAGCATATGGCAGGCGAGGGCGACGCATTTTCCGTTTTCCTTTTTTACGATGCGCACAAGAGCGCTGACGGCGCGGTTCTGGACCTCGGAAAAGGTCTCGCCGCCGGGCATATGCAGCTCGTCGGGACGGTGCTGCCAGAGCTCTATCATCCCGGGCCATTTTGCTTCAATCTCCTCGCGGTTAAGCCCTTCCCACTCGCCGCAGTGGATTTCGGCAAGACCGTCGTCGGTGATTATCGGCATATCCCGGCTGCCGCGTATCATCTCGGCGGTCATATATGCGCGAAGGCGGGGGCTTGAATAAATCGCGTCAAGGGGCAGCTTGGAAAAAGGTGCCGTAAGGCAGGCCGCCTGGGACTTGCCGCGGGCGTTGAGCGGGTGATCGGTGCTGCCGATGAAGCGATGATTGTAATTGTTGTCGGTCTCGCCGTGGCGGACAATATATATTGTAGTTACTGACATCTCCGCGCTCCTCAGAGTCCGAGCGATGCGTAAGTGATATTGCGCAGCCTCGGGTGAATTATTCTTTCCTGGTTGTTGAGCATGTGCTGGACATAGCATATCGAGAGCTCATTTGACGGGTCGGCGAGCAGATAAGAGCCGGCGGCGCCGCCCCAGCCGAACTCGCCGAGGGGCGAGAGCGAGCCGGCGGTGCGGTCAATAAGTGTTCGGACGCCCAGGCCATAGCCGTAACCGCGGAACTGCGTGAAGGCGCGGTGGAAGTCTTCCATCCGCAGCGGGTCAAGCTGGTTTTCGCGCATTAAGTCGATGGTTGACGGTGAGATAATCCGCGCTCCGGTCGCACCTCTGCCCCGGCAGGCGAGAGCGTCGGCAAAAAGGATATAGTCGTCGAGCGAGGAAATAATTCCGGCACCGCCGCTGTCGTATTCGGTGCCGATAACATAGGAGTTGGTCAGCGGGATCTGTTCGGCGAGCTTTGTTTTTTCGTTATAACGGTACTGTGCGGCCATGCGAGAGATGTCGATATTTTCAATATGGAAGCATGAATCCTTCATGCCGAGGGGGTCAAATATGTTCTTTTTTACGTAATCCGAGAATCTCATGCCAGATATGACTTCAACCAGCGCTGCCAGCACATCGTGGGACAGGCTGTAGAGATAGCGGGTGGACGGATCGAAGGAAAGCGGAGAAGCGGCGATGGCTTTTGCAACCTCACGCGTAGGGCAGCGCTTGCCGCTTGAGACGACCACGTCGTTTATCTGAACGGTCGCAAGGTTATATGTAAGTCCCGAGGACATTGTGAAAAGGTCCCTGATGAGCATCGGCTGCTTGGGGGGCACCGTATACCCGCCATGGCCGACTCTGACATCGGCGTACTCGGGCAGGTAATTGCTCACAGGATCGAGTAAGAGGAATTTTCCGCGCTCGAGCTGTTGCAGCGCCGCGATGCAGGTGACCACCTTTGAGCAGGAATACATATAGTAAAGCGCGTCGCGGCGGATGGGCTCGTTGGTTTTTCTGTCCATGACGCCCGACTTGCAGAAGAAGAGTTCCTCATGCCCGCGCCAGACGGTGACGGCCGCCGATGGAACGCCAATTACTTCAGTTATATAAGAGATATAATCGCGCAGAACAGAAAAGTCAGCCGAGTGAGTGACGAAGGGTGCCGCCGGTTTCTTATCTGCCGCCGAGCGGACGTCGGCAGTTTTTATGAAGCTGCCGTTCGATGGTGCGACAGACGCAATGTTTATACCGAGCTCTGCGGCAAGTTTCTTTGCTCCCGGCATTGCGGGAGTTGCTACGTGTTGTGCGTCCGGTGTTTTGGCCGCTGCCGGAATCGGCGCAGCCGGTATTTCAGCGGTTGTCTGCTCTTTTGCCGGGATTATGGGTTCTTTTTCAGCGGGTGCCTGTTTTAACGGATTCTGCGCCGCCGCAAGGTCATCTCTGCTGCCGACCGAAAAGAGAGGTGTGCCAGCGTCGATTACGTCAAACTCTTTGACATGTACTTCGCAGATATAACCTTCGGCATAGCTTTCAATGGGCAGGGTTGCTTTATCGGTCTCGACTTCGGCGACTACCTGGCCTCTCTTTATCTCGTCTCCGACCTTTACAGAGAGTTTTGTCACTGTCGCCGTGTTTGTGGTCTGCCCGGCGCTCGGCATTATTATTTTTTTTATCACAGCTTCATCCTCCGTTTACATTTTCGCGAGTTTTCTCGCCGCGTCGGTGATCTTTTCCACTGACGGAATCACATGATTTTCAAGCACCGGCGAAAATGGTACCGGGGTGTCAAGCGCAGCTATACGTACAATGGGAGCGTCGAGCAGGAAGATTTCATGCTCGGCAAAGTACGACGCGACCTGCGCGCCCCAGCCGCAGTTGTAATTATCTTCGTGTATTATCATCAGCTTTCCGGTCTTGCGGACTGAATTGACAACCGTTTCGTAATCAAACGGAAGGAGGGTGCGCGGGTCGATGACCTCGCAGCTTATTCCCTCGGCCTCAAGTATCCGGGCGGCCTCCTGCGCCTTGTAACTCATAAGCAGGTTTGCGACGATTGTTATGTCGCACCCCTCCCGGCGGATTGCCGCCTTTCCAAAGGGGATGGTATAATCTGTGTCGGGAACCTCGCTTGCCGAATCCAGAGCACCGGCCTCTTTTCTCTTTGAGCCGTAAAGCAGCTTGTGCTCGAATACTATGACCGGGTTGTCGTCACGGATTGCCGACTTCATCAGCCCTTTTGCGTCATACGCGGTGGATGGGCAGACGACCTTCAGTCCCGGAACATGCGCAAAATAGCTCTCCGGGCTCTGGGCGTGCTGCGCGCCGCGGTTTGTGGCGCCAGACGGGCAGCGCATGACCATCGGGATTTTAACGCTGCCACCCGACATGTAGCACATCTTGGCGGCCTGGTTCACCAGCTGGTCCATCATGCAAAAAAGAAAATCGCAGTACTGCAAGTCGGCGACCGGCCTCATGCCCATCATGGCGGAGCCGACGCAAACGCCGGCGATCATTATTTCTGAAATAGGCGTATTGATCGCCCGTCCCACTCCATTTGTCTCCTTTGTCCCGGGGATGGGCGGGAAATATCCGAATTCTTCCCCGATGCCTTTTGTGACGGTGAAGGCACCGCCCATGCCGCCGGGTATGTCTTCATCCTCACCAAGACAATAAACGCAGCTATCTCGGCGCATCTCCTCGGCTATTGCCGCCTTGAGTGCGTCGGCTATTGACATTATCGCCATCAGTTTCTGCCTCCTTCCCAATAAACGTCGCGTTCGGCTTCCGATAATTCCGGGAACGGCGCGTTCTCTGCATACTCCACCGCTTCGTCGATTTCTTTTTCAGTTGCGGTTTCGATTTCACTCAGTTCGATATTTGAAGCAACGTTTTCCTGAGTCAGCTTTTTCCTGAAAAGGGCAACGGGGTCGCGTTCGTCAAGCCAGTATTTCTCTTCAGCCTTCGGACGGTAACCGCAGGCATCGTTGCGCGAGTGGCCGCCGCGGCGGTAGGTCTTCAGTTCAAGTATCGTGGGACCGCCGCCCTCTCTGGCCCGGGCAATCGCCCGCGCGGCGGCTTCGTTGACGGTGAGCACATCGTTTCCGTCGATCACCTCGGCGGGAATGCCGTACGCAACGCCGCGGCCGGCAGCTGGGTTATCGAGCAGGCATGTGAGTTTTATTGAGGTTGTCGCCGAGTAAAGATTGTTTTCGCATACGAAAATAACAGGAAGACGCCAGACAGCCGCCGCGTTTAAGGCTTCATGGAAGGAACCTTCATTTGTAGCTCCGTCGCCCATGAAGGAAACCGCAACATTGTCCTTACCCTGCATCTTGAAAGCGAGTGCCGCGCCTGCGGCTATCGGGATATTGCCGCCGACGATAGCGTTTGCTGGGGGTGCACCCACGGAAAAATCGCCGGTGTGCATAGCTCCCCCCTTGCCGCGGCAGCAGCCCTCAGCCTTGCCGAACATCTCGCACATCATCGAGCGGATGCTCACTCCCTTTGCGATGTCGTGCCCCGCCGGGCGGTGGGTTGAGAACATGATATCGTCTTTGCGCAAATCATAGATTATTCCCACGGCTGACGCTTCCTCGCCGTGACTCTGATGTATTGTTCCGGGCATGATTCCTTCGAGAAAAAGGTAATAAATACGCTCCTCATACTTGCGTATCGCATACATTTTCCGGTACATGCCGAGCGCCTTATTCTTATCCGGCATTATGGGCATTTACTTGTACTCCTTTTTTTCGATTGCTGATAAATCAATTATACCGCTCCGATAAAATTTAGTCAACGCACTAATGAGCCTAAAAACATGAGATTTCAGGATATATCAAATGTAATTACAAACCCGGCCGTGGTTCCGGCAGTTTTCGATTTCATAAAAAAATCGCAAACCGAAGTTTTTTGGTCTCTGCATATTTTGTTTATGTACGCGGGTTCAGATAAAACTTTTTATGATTTCTTCCCTGCCGGAAGAAAGCTTTCTGTTTTTAATTTCCTCAAAGAATTCCTTTGTTGTTCCCAGCGAACAAGGCTCGGCGTAATGCGGGGATTGTTCCGGGTGCTCGTAGCGCGCATATTGGCCGCCGCAAAGTCCTGAATGGTCGCTGCCGCCTGAAATATAAAGCTTATTCCGCATGGCCAGTGTCAAAGCTTCTTTCCGCTCTTCTGCCGTTAAAATATTGTGCCAGACCTCAAGGCCTTCAAGCCCCATATTAATCAGTTTATCAAGGTGACATAACTGGTTGTGCGGATGCGCAAGAACGGCAAATCCGCCGGCATCCCTTATTAAATGTATCAGATTTTCAGGGGTAAGGAAAGGATATGCGGGGGGAACCTGACCGCGTCGGACCCCATAAACCGAGTTGAAGAAGTCACCATAATCAATGTCTTTTTTGAGTCCCTTTGCTTTCATGGCGCGGAAAACGTGCTCATTGCAGAGCCAGGTTATTCCACTGTTGAATTCAAGCACCTCTTGCCATGTTATGCCGGTGATAAGGCCCTCACAAATGCCCCGGTCGAAAAGTACCTTTGTCTGATTGCTTTCTGTAAAACTCAGCCGGGTAAGATATTCTTTCATCGGTGCATATTCCGGATCAAAATGAAAACCAACAATATGGAAATTGGCATGGAGTTCCTTTGACGGCGAGGTAAACTCGGCGCCGAAAACGCAATCCAAACCCTCTTTTTCACATTCTGACCTAAGAGCTGAAAATCCGGTTACAGTATCGTGATCGGTCAGGGCAATTGCTTTGTACCCCTCGCCTTTTGCCACTTTTACCAGTTCAGCAGCGGTGTATACGCCGTCTGAGTGAGTTGAATGTGTGTGCAAATTCGCGTAAAGTTTCATACTGACCCTCTTGATAAATAATTTTTAATAAACATACTGTAACATATTTGCACTACAATGTCAATAATACCCGTTGTATTGACATTTTTGCTCATCGATGAGATAATATTAAAAAGATACGGTTTCCCAGCCTTTTTTCAGCATCACGTCATAGGATAGGAATTCAGGCGCATCGATTTTGCTACAGATTAACACACGGGGCGGAAAACATAACAGTCTTTGTAGTCCGCGCTTATTAAAGAGGTAAATATGGATATTAATAAAATAATTTGGGAACTGAAGGACTGCCCATGCGGGCGTAATCACACGGCAGATATAAAAGCTGTTGAAATCGGACACGGATTAAAGGAAAAAACCGCTGAAATACTAAGGGAAAACGGCTTCCCCACAGATATTCTTGTCGTCGCCAACAGGAATACGCTTCTGGCGTCTGACGGAATTCTTGATATACTGAAGGCGGGCGGTTTCAGATACAGACTGAAGCTGTATGAAAACCTCCGCGAGCCGCTGGTCGAACGTGTACATGATATTGAGGCATTATGCCGGGATAAGGACGGAATCCTGTCGGTCGGAACCGGCAGCCTGAATGATATATGCCGCCGGGCCGCCTTAACAGAAAACAAGGAATTCGCAATATTTGCAACGGCGCCGTCGATGGACGGCTTTGCGTCGGCAACCTCTCCCATAATCGAGAATAACATCAAAACGACGCTGCCTGCTAAGCAGCCGGGCATAATCATAGGGGACACAGGAATACTTGCCGCCTCGCCGGCAGTTCTCAAGGCGGCGGGGTTCGGCGATATTATCGGCAAATATATTGCTCTTGTTGACTGGCGGATATCAAACACGCTGACCGGTGAGTATTATTGCGAAAGAATTGCAGGTCTTGTGCGTTCTGCTCTTAAAAAAGTGGTGTCAATGGCTGACCGGGTAACGCATAACGACGAGGAAACCGCCGGGGCACTCATGGAAACCCTGGTGCTCACCGGGCTTGCCATGAGGCTGGCCGACAGTTCGCGGCCCGCGTCTGGAGCCGAGCATATGATTTCACACTTCTGGGGTATGAAAAAGCTTGAAGACGGAAAGATCGCCGACTATCACGGCAAAAAGGTCGGAGTCGCCGCCCTTGCGCTGACCGGGATTTACCGACATTGCGCCGGACTTCCGGAAATATCTTTTCACGAGGACAATCCGGACTGGGAGAAAGTTTACTTTTCATATGGGTTGAAATTTACCGATTACATTAAAAACATGAATTCTGTTTCCGCAACCGCGGGGATAAGCCCTCAAAAGCTTTCGGCCGCCTGGCCCCAAATATGCAGAATCATAAATGAAGAGCTGCCGGAATACAGCGAGTTGAGTAATACCATGAAGCGCGCGGGAGCGGCTGTTTCCTTCAAGGAAATAGACATTGACAGGGATCTGGCGATATCGGGGTTTCTGTATCATCCGTTTATGAGACATAAGGTAACACTGACAAGACTTTTTTACATGACAGACGTGAATATTGCCGGACTTGCGGAAATATGACCTATATAATACGAACGGCAGCCTGGCTTTGCCAGGCTGCATTTTACATCAGTCAAAGATTGTATTATATATTTTGACCTTTTACGGATATTATTTGATTTTCAGGGCATTCTATAAACTGATTAAATTATATGGAGCAAAACAAATGAAGCATATTCTGGCAATAGTTTTAAAGTTCATTATTATATCTGTCATTCTTGAAATAGCCCTGATTTTACTCACTACTCTAGGGTTCTGGGATATTTTGATGATATCTGCATTTGTTACAGCAGCCGCATATATCATCGGTGATATTCTTATATTGAGAGTTTCCAGCAACTCTGTCGCAACCTTTGCAGATATCGTACTCACCTTTTCTGCCCTTTATCTGTTCAATTATTGGTTCGGTTCCGGAACAATAAGCGTATCTGATGCTTTGATCAGCTCTGTTATAGTCGGAGTCGGGGAATGGTTCTTCCATATGTTTATGGCTAAAGTCGTTTTTACCGAGCCGGAAAAACAGGTCTGACAAATACCGTTATATTAAAAGGGACCTCCATCAGGCAATGATGGAGGTTTTTGATTAGTTCTTGCTGTTGGTTCCGCTGTTGTTGTTATTGCTGCGATTGTCTTCTGTGCTGTTGTTGCGCTTATTCTCGGTACTGTTGTTGCGCTTATTTTCGGTGCTGTTGTTGGTGCGATTGTTTGTACTGTTATTGCTGCGGTTCTCGTTACTGTTGTTGCTGCGGTTATTTTCAGGCATCATTATCGCCTCCTTTCTTTTTCCATACGTTTATTATCTTTCAAAAACGGGAAGTATATACATTAATATCTTTGTAGGAAGTGATAAATATCCTAATCAGGCATGCAAAAATTCTGACAATGTCCGGAAAAAATTTCGATTCAGGCTCAATCCTTGTAAACGGCGGGATAATACAAAAAATAGCTGAAGACATAAGCCCGTATGAAAACAATGACGATATAATCCTTGATTTTATCGGCGCTTTTGTAATGCCGGGCCTGATTGATGCTCACAGCCATGTAGGCATATCCGAGGAAAAAAAGGGTGACGGCGGGGACAGCTCAAACGAAAAGACAAAACCCGTTACACCCTTTCTGAAGGCAATTGATGCAATCAACCCCATGGACTCAGCTTTTCACAGCGCGATAGCAGCCGGGGTCACATCAATTATGGTGGGCCCCGGCAGCACGAATGTCGTCGGCGGTCAGTTTGCTTTTATCAAAACCCACGGGCGGTGCGTGGACGATATGATAGTCATGGAACCGGCTGCTATGAAAATCGCATTCGGCGAGAACCCGAAAACTAATTACGGCGCCAATAATCAGATGCCGTCCTCCCGTATGTCAATAGGTGCAATGCTACGGGAGGAGTTGTTTGAAGCAGTGCAATACGCCGTAAGAAAAAGAGCGGCCGAAGAAAGGGGTGAGAGCTTTGAAATGGACTTCCGCAAGGAATGCTGGCTGCCTGTGATTGAGAAAAAAATCCCTCTCAAAGCTCATGTTCACAGGGCGGACGACATTCAGACGGCAATCAGGATCGCTAAACTGTATGACGTTAAACTTACGCTTGATCACTGCACCGAGGGACACCTGATTGCCGAAGAAATCAGGAAGTCGGGCTTTCCGGCGATAGTGGGTCCTAGCCTTGCTTCAAGAAATAAAACCGAAACACAGTTCAAGGATTTTAAAACGGCGGGTATACTCCACAAGGCAGGCATTAAAGTTGCACTGACCACCGATCACCCTGTAACGCTGATTCAGTGCCTGCCGCTCTGCGCAGGCCTCGCGGCAAAGGAAGGCCTGGGAATTGAGGAAGGGCTTAAAGCCATTACCATCAACGCCGCCGAGATATGCAATGTTGCTTCACGGGTCGGGAGCCTTGTGGCGGGCAAAGATGCGGATATCGCGGTTTTTGACGGGAACCCCATGGAAATATTCACAAATTGCCTTTATACCATAATAAACGGTAAAATAGTTTATAAGGCTGACAAAAAGTTGTAGACAAAAAACAAATAGTCATTATTATGTGGTATAATATAAAAAATCTCCCTCAGCATATAACAGCCAAGAGAAAGGAATGGTCATAAATATGACACCCATGTACCGGAGCCTCAGGGCAAGCTATGAAAAAATTTTTTATCTGCCTGTCAATCCTAAAATAATCTCCGCACCGGTGGTGACTGTAATGGCAGGACGCTCTTTCTCCTTTGTCGTATCCTCACAAACGCCGCCGCAGAACATTATATACCGCCTCGACGATAATCTCGATGTTCTGGCAAGCAACAATACGGTGCTGTTTACTCTTGAGAAGGCCCTATTGATGGCAGCCGACCGGTCAGTCCCGATTTTCTTAATTGAATCGAAAGCTGCCGCCCGGGCGCTGGCGTCTTTCTGCGATGAAAACAATCTTGCCGACGGTACTGTATGTACAACATTCGAGAACCGCAATATCCTGCGCATTGCGAGACGCGCCGCCCCGTTTTTGCGCGGAATGCTCGACTGCAGGGCCGAATCAATCACCGAAGCGGGGATTTATGATCTTGTCGGCGACACGATGGAAAACGAAGCGACAATGCTGATCCTCCCTCGCGATCTTTGCTCGGCAGATATTATTTTCAAGCTAAAAAAACGCTTTATAAAGGTCTGGGGTGAGGTGTCCGACCCGGTTTCGGCAACAGTTGCCGGAATCGCGGGGATCTTAACCGACGACCCGGCGGGGCTTTACCGGCTTTATGAGAAATTTCCCGGAAACACTCTCCCTGGGAAAATTCCGCTTTATGCCCACAAGGGCTATCATATTACCGGCGAGTACCCTGAGAACTCAATTGCCGCAGTTAAAGGTGCAGCTCAGCATGGCTTCGACGCAGCCGAAATCGATATCAAGCTGACAAGCGACGATAAAATTGTCATCACCCACGATAAGTCGACGGGAAAAATTTATGACGGCGACCTTGAGGTGTCAAAGTCTACATACGGAGAACTGTCAGCGCTCCGCCGGAAAGGGTTTCCGGACGCCGGAATGGATTTATTTGAACCGCTTATGAGGGTGATGAAGGACTACCCGGAAACTCCGGTACTGATTGAAATCAAGCCGCAGGAGGATACATACGGGGTTGAGGAAATAGTAAGGCAGCTGAAGAAAATCGCCGAAGACCCGGAATGCCAGCCAGCTTTCACCTGCATCATGGGGTACCTACCACCCTATATCTCTTATGTTCACCGTAAAATACCGCGGCTGCCGGTCTCACACTGCACCGGAGGAAAGACGCTGCCCCCAGAGACCGACGGCGCCTGCGCCGAAATGCTTTACAGATTCTACACTCTGACCGAAGGCTGGAATTCGGCATACAATATTTATAACCAGCAGGTCAACCGGCTTTTCTGCGAACATTGCCGGCTTCGCGGACTCACAATCTTCGTCTGGACCTATGCATTCAAGCCCTGGGAGGAGGTAGGCGCCTCAATTGAGGAAAGTTACTTATCGGCCATTGACGGGCTGACCTCCGATTATGTCAACAAATTCGCCCGGATCCCCGGGCTGCGTCCCGATATGGACGTTACCGGCAGCTTAAAAGACGGAATAAAGCTCGGTGCGCGTGAAGTCTTCCGGGACGGAAGCGATAAATATACCGAAGACGTCCGGCCTGTTATATTTGAGGGTATAGCCGAAGTACGCGAAGGGCGGATTTATGCCACGGAGCCGGGCAAAATAAAGCTCTCGCTTGCGCGGGAATACCGGCTTGAGTATGGGCAGACATTCAGCCTTGTTTCGGAGCCGGTGACGCTGATTTTTAAATAACCTGATATTAAAATCCCCGGGAAGAAAATTCCCGGGGATTTAATCGTAATCGCAAGCCGGCTAATCCGACACATATTTGAATTATCTTATCACAAAGGTGTATTGATATTAATTGTATTTATTCTATAATATAAATTGAAGGTTTTAATAATAAACAGGAGCATGAATGTGATAAAATATGATGTCGCCGTCTGCGGGGGGGGCCCTGCCGGCCTGATCGCTGCTGTTGCCGCAGCGCGTAACGGAGCCAGAACAATACTTATTGAAAGATATGGTTTTCTCGGAGGAATGGCAACTCTGTCGCTGGTCAGTCCTATCAGCGAATTCAATAAAAGGGGAAAGAGAATTATCGGCGGAATTCCGCTTGAGTTCGCCGAAATGATGGAGAAACTCGGAGGCGCAGACACCAGTTATCCCACCGGGAACGTTCATTTTGACCCCGAGATTTACAAGCTCGCAGCTCAGAGAATGGTGCTCGGCTCGGGAGCGTCGCTGCTTTTACATTCATATATAACAGGATGTGCCATGGATAAGGACACATCGGGCAGAATTACCGGCATCACTGTTGAAAACAAATCGGGACGGCAGAATATCGAAGCCAGGTACTTTATCGACTCCACCGGAGACGCGGACCTGTCTTACTATTCCGGCTTTCCGTACAGGCTGGGTGATGGCGAAAGCAAGGAACTGCAGCCCATGACGCTCTGGTTCAGACTCGGCGGTGTGGATACCGATAATCTTGAGAACATGGAGATGCGCGAGTTAGGCAGGCGCCACTGCAACTTCCGTATAAAAGACGCGCTTGTTGCCTTAAGTAAGGAAGAACAGGTGCCGAAGTTCGGCGGCCCGTGGATGCTTACGACCTTCAGAAAAGGCGAGGCATCGATAAACATGTCGCGTTATGCCGGAAACGGAACAGACGCTCATAGCCTTACCGAGGCAGAATGCGCTCTGCGCGAGGACGTCTTCAGGCTTGTGGAACTGCTGAGAAAGCACTTCCCGGAATTTAAAAACTGCTATCTGATAGATACCGGTACACAGGCGGGAATACGAGAAACAAGAAGGATAGAAGGCCTGTATGAGATGACACTCGACGACATAATGTCGCCGAAAAATTTCCCGGACACAGTGGCAAAAGGCGGTCATCCTGTCGATATACACAAAGCGGGGAGCCGGGACCAGGACCTGAGAGTGGTATCGGATGGCTATAATATCCCATACAGATCAATGATTCCCGTGGGGTCCGACAATTTAATTGTCGCGGGAAGAGCGGTTTCGGCCACAAGGGAAGCTTTCGCTTCCATCCGCGTACAGGCCTCCTGCATGGCGTTAGGTCAAGCTGCGGGAACGGCGGCGGCGCTCTGCTGCCGGAAAAACGTTCCCGTCCATAATCTGAATGGTGCTGAACTCAACGGCATTCTGCGTGAGCAGGGTGCGATTGTCTGACCGGTAATTCAATAACTTTGCCCTGTGCGGTAACCGCACAGGGCAAAGTTTGTAGATATAAGGGTTACGGTCGCTTTTCGGAGAAAAGCTCCGCAAAAGCTTTCAAGCAATTTAACCAATAAAAACGTTGTTAGCAATAATTATAGAGTGTTTTATTTAGATGTTTATATAAAGTTTCAGGTTTCTTTGTAAAGAGATCGTTTTATCTAAAATAAGCCCCGTGTTTTTTCAGCAGCTCCCGCAGTTCTCCTGCCGGAACCTCAGCCGGAATACATCCCCGGTCAAAGACAATTGAAGCCGCCGCTCCCGCCGCCTGGCCGAGGGCCATACATGCCGGCATAACACGGAAACTTCCTGCCGCCTCAGACTCGGCAGAGATCGTCTTGCCTGCAACAAGCAGATTGCTGCAACCTTCGGGAACCATGCAGCGGTAAGGTATCTCATAAATCTTCGCCACCTCGCCGTGAAATCCTCCGGCCATTTTTCCGTCTCTGCTGTGAATATCCATTCCGTAGCCGAAGTATACAACCGTATCATCGAATTCCGTCCCTTCGCAGAGATCTTTAACGGTCAGCATGTATTTTCCTTTTATATGTCTGCTCTCGCGAACGCCTATTACCGACGCCGTCTGCGAAATTCGGCATTTTTCAAATCCGGGTGTGGACTGCAGTATCTTATACGAGTCAAGTATCTGCTCGCGTCCTTTCATATGTGCTTCAGTCATGCTCTCGGCACTCGACGCGTTTACGCCAAATACCCGGAAGGAGTTAATCTTATAGCCTCCGCCTTCAGGAAGCATGTAGGCCTTGACAGGCTGATGCGGCCTTTTCACATATCTATCGTCGTCGGTATTGTCAACCTCAAAAAACAAGGTAGCAGGCTGAGGCGGATTACCGTCCTCACATCCGAACCAGAACGGCACCCCCGACGCCGCCGCGACGTCTGCGTTTCCGGTGCAGTCGATATACAATCCGGCACGTGCCGCGATTAGTCCCTCGGGTGCAGAAAGTACAATGCTGTCGATTTTACCGTTCTCCGTAATGCTGTCAACATATCTTGTATAGAGCAGGGTATGCACTCCGGCTTCCTTTACCATCCGGTCAAGTACAAGCTGAAGCGCGAACGAATCAAATGGTGTAACATGCCGGTGATATTTACCGATATAAGAAGTCCAGCGGCTGGGCGAATCGGTATCCGCTGGCTTCACCGCCCCGCCGATTTGTGTAACCCTGTCAACTATTTCGTCAAAAAGGCCTTTGACAACCTGCTCGTCTCCATCGCGGTCATAGCATGTCATAAACGGGCCGACAAGCGCCGAGGTCGCCATGCCGCCCAGCATTCCGGTGGCCTCGGCCAGGAGCACACGTCTGCCGCATCTTGCTGCTTCGATTGCGGCGCATACTCCGGCAGGCCCTCCGCCGAGAACCGCCACATCATACTCACCTGTTAATGCAATATTTTTTTCATATCTGATATCTGTCATATAAAACCTCGTATAATTTAATTCATTTAAATTATACTACGTTATTCAGCCTGAATATATAAATAAAACTACCAGAAATTTAAATTTTACGACTATTGGTAAAATCCGGATTTCCAAGAACAAAAATCCGCGCAGCTCGAGCCGCGCGGATTTTATTCATTGTTTTCGATGACTTCCTTGCCGGACTCGCGGTATTTTGCCGGAGTCACTCCTGTGGCTTTCTCAAAAACACGGATGAAATATGAGGTGCTGTTGAAACCGCAGTGAAATCCTGTCTCTGTTACTCCGGTTCCTCTCTTGAGCATTATCTTGCTTTTACTTATACGAACGCTGCGTATATAGTCATGGACCGTGAATCCGGTGTGACGCTTGAAAACACGTGTCAGATAATCTTTATTCATATAGAAATGCGCCGCTATCTCTTCGATTCCGGAGATCGTACGGTAGTTCATTCGCACATAACGAATGACATCATATATCATACCGGGCATCTCATCCGGCTCCCTGTCTGAAAGGTCATCCGGGCTTCTCGGTTCTTTGTTGATAAAAACAAGCAGTTCGGCGAGTTTTCCAAGTATAAATAATGGTGTATACCCTGATTCGGGAGCTGTGCATAACCTGATTTCCTCAAGTAGCTCCCTTAATTTTTCCTCGCTGCCCCGGCGGATCTTCAACACATTGGTATCAGAAAAACGGCTGTCAGAGAAAACACCGAGCGCATTTTCGTTGCCGCCCTCAATCCAATCAAAGGCATTCGAAGGCACCCAGAAAGCACAGCGCTCATATACCGACGCCTCGGCGGCCAGTGCGTAATGCAGCTCGTTGCAGCGGCAGAAAAATACATCCCCGAAACGGAGTCTGTATGTCTTGCCCCGGGCAAAGTGCAGCATTTTACCAGAGAGGATTATACAGATTTCGAGATACGGATGGTTATGTATATGATCATAATATGTTTCGGGGGATACGTTTTCTTTCCCATAGCGTATCTTTATCGGGGTGTTTCCCGTCAGCGAGAGGTTTATGTCTTGCTTCATCTGCACCTCCTGCCCTCATTTGCACACTTTTTGCTAGTATACCATGTTCAGGACAGACGGTCAAGTACTCACTGTTTTAAATCAGCGCTTAATAGCAGGTCCAGCCGCCGTCAACAGCTATGGCCTGTCCGTTTATATATGAAGAACTGTCCGAAGCCAGGAAAAGCGCGACGTTTGCAATTTCGTCGCCGGTACCCGGGCGATTGATAAGAGATGTGCCCTTCTGCATTTTCTTCATTGCTTCCATATTGATCTTCTGCATGAATTCTCCGCTGCCGACTTCGGTCATGATGGCGCCCGGGCAGATTACATTGCACCTGATATTCTTATCAGCATAATGATACGCAGTGTTTTTGGTTAATCCTACAAGAGCGTGCTTTGAGGCGGTATACGCCGCTCCCGCGCGGCCGCCAAAAAGACCGCCCACCGAAGCAATGTTGATTATTACACCGCTTCCCTGCTTTTCAAACTCCTTAACCGCTTTTCTCATCGAATAAAAGGGAGCGTCGAGGTTCAGCTTCATGACTTTTTCATACATTTCATCGCTGGCCTCTCCAACAGGGCTGAAATCGTCCATTATTCCAGCGTTGTTGATTAGGACATCGATTTTGCCGAATCTTTTGACAGCCTCGTCGACTATGCCTTCAGCCTGTTCCTTGACAAGCATATCTCCGGCATACGGTACAATCTTTCCTGGAAGATTCTCTGCTTCCTTCTCAAGTTCCTTTAAGCGGTCAGCTCTTCTGGCCACGGCAAGAACATTCGCGCCTTCCCTGGCGAGCAGAATGGCGATAGCCCTGCCCATGCCAGAGCTTGCCCCCGTTACAACAACTGATTTGTTTTCAACATTCATGATTTTATCTCCTTTAATTTTATTGACTCGTATCTTTTGTTACTCTTTTTACAGTATTGCATTGTATTGATTATTTCGTTATAATTATAGCAGGAATCACTTCGGAATTCCATTGCATTTGCAACATAATCCCGTGATAAATGAGAAAACCGCCGCGACTTTCCAAACCAAAATGATAATTCTTATAAAAATCAACAGTTAAGCGGCAGAACATAAAACCAGCCGGAGAGCGCGTTTCGCGCAGAAGAGTATTTAACCCGGCATACGATAATACTAATCTATGCAATATCGGATTACCGGAAGGAAAAGCAGATGAAAAAAGACCAGAGAGCACGGCGCGAGTTTGAATTTTTACAAAAACAGCTTCCGAAGTTCAGAAAACAGGCGGCAGAGACGAAAAACAGCAAATTATGGCACATGGACTATATTATCCGTCAAAAAATCAAAGTGCTGCGGTCTTTACCTTATAATGATTTCAGCGGATACAAGGAAACCGTGGACGGATATGTAAACCTCTTTAATGAAATTTCCGAGCGGATACTCGCACACTACAACGCCACCCATAAAACCGACTACCAGTTCGAAGATGTTGTCCGGGGCAACTTCCGGGCTTATCTTGATTCGGGGATTATCTCGGTCCTCGTCAGCGGACATATCCCTAAAATAGTCGCTGAGGAATTTAAACGCCTGCTTCCCGAAAACCCGAAGGACGAGTACCGGGAGGCAAGAAAAATCCGGCGAAAGTTCTTCCTCCACCTCGGCGAGACCAACACGGGTAAGACATACGACGCGCTGCAGCGCCTCAAGAGTTGCGGCAGCGGCATATACCTCGCCCCGCTCCGGATTCTGGCCCTTGAAAATTACGAGAAGCTGAACGCGGAAGGAGTTTTATGCAATCTTCTGACCGGAGAAGAGGAAATACGTGTTGAGGGGGCGCACCACGCCAGCTGCACTGTCGAGAAAGCTGATATAAGAAGGTCCTATGAGGCGGCGGTGATAGACGAGATACAGCTTTTGTCCGACTCATGGCGAGGCGACGCCTGGACGCGGGCAGTACTTGGCCTCATCTGCCCCGAAATTCACGTCTGCGGCGCGCTGAACGCAAAGGAACAGCTTATCAGCATGATACGCGACTGCGGGGACGACTATGAAATAAAGGAATACTCCCGCCCGGTACCGCTTGTGACACAGAAAAAAAACGTACGCTTTGCCGACGTGGAGCCAGGGGACGCACTGATCGCTTTCTCAAGGAGGGGAGTTCTTTCCCTGTCCCGGCATTTTTCAGACCGCGGAATCAAAAACAGCGTAATTTACGGTGACCTGCCGCCCGAAGTAAGACGGCTGCAGTACGACGCCTTTCTCAGCGGCGAAAATGACATACTGATATCCACCGACGCCATCGGCATGGGCGTCAACCTGCCGATCCGAAGGATCATTTTCACCGAACTCGAAAAATTCGACGGGGTGCAGTTCAGGACGCTGACGTCGCAGGAAATAAAGCAGATTGCCGGCCGGGCGGGACGCATCGGCATTTATGATATCGGTTATGTGGCCTGCACGGAGGATGACAGCTCCTATGTCGAAACTCAGCTCAGCGTCCCGGACGAGGAGATATCCTCTGCCGTCGTCGGACCGAGTGAAGCCATCCTTAATATCAAAATGCTGCCGCTTAAAGAAAAACTGGCGCTCTGGAGCACAAAAGAGGAGTCTTTGAACTATTATCGCAAGAAGGACGTACGGGATCTGATTCTCATCCTTGACAAGCTCCAGTCCTACCGGCTGCCCGAGACAGTGCAGTGGCGCCTAATGATACTGCCTTTTGACGTTCACAGCGACGAGCTTATGGGCCAGTTTTCAGTTTATGCCGACGAGGTCTTCAACCTCAAAGCCGACCGGTTGTCATTGCCCGACCCCCCTGCGCATACGCTTTCGGCGTGTGAGGTATATTATCAGAAGATAAACCTGTACTACTCATTTTCAAAGACCCTCGGCCTTAACTTTGATGAGAAGTGGGTTTATTCAGCAAGAAAGCAGGTCAGCGATGAGATCAACCGGCTGCTGATTCAATGATAAATAAAGGAAGTCCACAGCCTTGCTGTGGACTTGAATTATTATGACGTGTCCGGGGAGCCAAGGGGTCTGTTCAGTTATGCCTGTCCGCCAGCCTGCCCCTGAGCCTGGCCTTGACCCTGACCCTGACCCTGATTCTGACCCTGACCCTGTTTCAGTCCGGATATAATCTGCGGTATTTTATCCACAAGGTTGGTCGAAGAACATGATGCATTCATCGGTATGACAGCCACATCCTGGCCGTTTATCATAATCACCGCATCCGTGCATAACTTTGCGCCAATTCCCATTGCGCCCGAACCTGAGGAAGAAGACATTCCGTTTCCGCTGTTGGCTGTATTGGAGTTCTGACCTTTCATACTGGCATTGCCGCCTCCGTAGCCCATTGTGAGAGATATTACCGGCAGGAATGTTTTATCGCCCTGCATTACGGGTTTACCGATTACGCCCTCATGCTGTGTGAAATCCTCAAGCCCCTTTAAAAGTGAATTCATATTATCGGTCAGATTAAGCTGTTCCATAAATTTTTCTCCTTTTCGTAAATTTCAATTTTATCATACTCATCAGGGTTTTGCGGGTATTTATGGTTGTTTCGCCTTCCACCCTGATGAATTCGTTAACCGGTACAAAATCCGGAATAACTTCCACCCTGGCATCTGAAAAAAGCGAATTAAACAAGCCCGCAGCCGCACAGAATACGCCAGTCAGTTGCGGTTGATTTAATCCGTACCTGACATTTATTCTGGTATCGCGGAGATTCATTGCCTTGATCATATCAGGGCGGGGTTTACTTTTTAAATAGCGCGACATGATTTTTCGCCCGAACAGGCTGACATTAATGAACAAACGCCGGTTGATAATCCTGATTTCGGTCAGTATGGCTCTTGTCCACTCTGCATTTATATGCATGTCCATCTCATCAGTGTCAAGGTGGAAATATATCTTGACCGGTGTGATAAGCATAATTAGCACAGCCGCTGCGATAACGATTAATATAAATAATAATATATACATAATTCAACCTCTGAAATATCTTTTCCGCTGACGTTTATTTTATACTGAACAAATGTTGCCGCAAGTGGGTAATAACCGGATGCCTGCCGTGCTGTAGACGAAAGGATACGGCTTCTTTGAAATAGGAGCAGATTTCTGCGAAATCAGCAAGATACTTTATATATATTAACCGAATAAAACTTTTCAAATCTATTGCTCCAAACGATATTATTGGTAAAATTGCTTGAAAACTTTTATGGAGCAACGAAGTATTTCTTAAAAAAGCGACCGTAACCCCTTGCTACAAGCACAGAGGAGGTGCCTTGCGGCACCTCCTCTTGTTATCATCCTGCATTCCAGCCGGCAGCCTCGATTTTACTGTACATGGCATACCAGCCGTTTTTTGCGGCGAGCTGTTCTTGTGTGCCCTGCTCGACTATACCGTGCTGTGCGACGATATATATCTTATCGGCATCAATTATACCGCTCAGCCGGTGACTTATTGAGAAAATCGTTCTTCCCTCCGACGTAGCACGGATGGCGTCGAAAATGCGTTTTTCGGTAATCGTATCCATACCGCTTGTCGGCTCGTCAAGGAGCAGTACCCTGGGGTCGGCGGCAATCGCCCGCGCGATTGAGAGCAGTTGTATTTCACCGCTTGAAAGCCCGGCCTCCCCCTCACCTATCACCGTGTCATACCCTTTTGGCAGAGACATGATCATTTCGTGGATTCCCACCGTTTTAGCGGCGTTAACCACCTGCTCAAATGTTATCGAAGTATCGCGCAGCGTTATGTTTTCCTTTACTGTGCCATCAAAAACCTGCGGCATCTGGGGCACGATGCCGATCAGCCGACGCCGTTTTTCGGGAGGCAGCGCAAACGGGTCGACACCGCATACCCTGATTGTACCGCACTTTGGCGCGTAAAGTCCCGAAACAAGATTCATAAGGGTTGTTTTTCCGGCGCCGCTGCGCCCTATGAAGACGGCTTTTTCGCCTTTATCAATCACAAGACTGACGTCATTGAGCACATTGAAGTCCCCGTATGAAAAGTTCAGGTTTTCTATAACAATTCCGCTGTCGTCCGGGTGTGCATCGGAAAGTACCCTCTCCTCCACCGGCTCGGCGAAAAAACTGTTGACCCGCTCAATTCCGGCCATCGACTGCTGAATTGTCTGGAACTGAAGGGCCAGAGATTCGATCGGGGCGAAAAGTTTGCCGATAAGGTCGGTCAGGGCTGCCAGTGTGCCTATGCTGAGGCCGAGCGAGAGGGCCGTGCCGTTTTTCGCGCCAAACCAGACTACGGTGGCGATAAGCAGCATACGCAGAATCTGGGTCACGCAGGGGAACCAGCTGTCATATGAGGAGATATTGTTTATTTCCTTTAATAGATTTGAAAGCAGCGTCTGGAATTTATCCTTGCCGCGCCGCTCTGCTGAATAAGCCTTCACCACCCTTATACCCGAAATCCATTCCTGAATGAAGGTATAAATATCGGAGATACGGCGTCTGACATTTTTCTGAAAAGCAAAAATCCGTTTTCTGAAAAAGTTTGACATAAGATAAATAACCGGAATAAAAGCGATCTCAAGCGGGAAAAGCTTTTGAGCCAGGAGAAATAGCGATATCATAAGGCCTATGACCTTCGTCATATCCGATATCGCATTTATGATTCCGGCCGAAAAAAGGTTGTTGATCGCGTCGATATCGTTTGTCAGGCGGCTCATGATGTCGCCCACGGGGGTTTTCACAAAATAATTTATCGGCAGGTCTGATAGGCGCTGCGCCATCCTCCCGCGTACGTCCATAAGGATACTTTGACCGAGTATCGTCGTGAATGTAACATTGAGGAATTCGACAATGTTAATTCCCACTGTCACCGCGAGGTACAGAAGGGCAAGGCGCCATACCCCGTCCATCACCCCGTCTGTAAAGTTATTGTCGATGATATTCCGAAGTATGAACGCCGGGGTGAGCTGCAGCGCGATGGAGGCCGCTATCGAGAAGAGAAGCAATGCGAGAATTAGCGCTTTTCTGTAGAGGACGCTGACAGCCGCCATAAATATTGTGTTATTTCTTTTCATTTTCCGGCTCCTTACTCAAGAATACCTGCGCGGAATATATGTTTTTATATATTCCGCCCGACTCCATAAGCTCGTCGTGCGTCCCGCCCTCGGTAATTCTGCCGTGCTCAAGGACGATTATTTTGTCTGTCATCGGGAAGGCGGATAAGCGATGCGAGAAAAGCAGTATAATCCGGTTCCCGATATTCTCCCTCAGTTTTTCCATGATTTTAAATTCCATCGAAACGTCGACTGCCGAAAATGGGTCGTCAAGTAAGAGGATTCTGCAGCCCGACGCCCACGCGCGGGCAAGCGAGACGCGCTGTCTCTGTCCGCCTGAAATGCGGACGCCGCGTTCCATCAGTCTTGTGTCAAGTCCTTTTTCAAACTCTTCTATGTCTTTCCCAAGCTGTGATATATGAATTGCTTCATTAATATTTGAGTTATCGCAGCCCAGCGTGATATTAAATCTGACATCGTCAGAGAACACAAAGTGTGAGCTGTCCATATACGCAATATCGGGATTGCGTACCCCGTCGTAAAGTCCGGATATGGCAGCGGCAAGCGCGCTTTTTCCCGAGCCCACCGACCCGGTGATACCGATTATCTGTCCGTTTTTCGCCGAGAATGAAATGTCATGAAGCGTTTTTTCGGCGGCGAGAGGATATGTAAAATCAAGATGGTTTACCGTTATACCCTCTTCGCTGACCGAAACCGCGCCTGAATTTGATCCGGTGACCGCTGTTTCTTTTTCACTAAGCTTTTCACGGATTCTATCCCATGACGCCTTGGCGCCATGCCATGTGTTCATGACCTTGGCCGCCGAGTTGGTGCGGGTTGCCATCGCCGTGAACATCGCTAGATATGCGGTGAAAGTGCCAATCGTCCAGGCTCCCGAGACGACATATCCTCCGCCCATGCCGAGCACAAGAACGATTCCAAGGTTTGCGACCAGAATATAGATCGGTCCGGCTCCGCCCTGAAGTATTCCGGAACGTATCTGACAGTTATACTGCTCACATAGCAGGGCATTAAACTGTTCCCGGTCGGTTTTCTCAAGCCCGAAAAGCCGCAGTAGCATGACGCCGTTGACATTGTGCTGCAGGTGCACATTGATTTTTGACGCGGCGCGGCGCGACTTCATCGAAAGCCGGTAAATCGGCCCGCGCAGCGTTTCGGCCAGAAATACGGCTATAGGTACCGGTATGCTGGCAAGCAGGGTCAGACGCGGACTCAAAACATGCATGCGACAAAATACGAGAGCATGAGGAGCACCGTGTCCCAGGTTTCGGTTATCGTTGTCTGGACCGATGCGGTGACTGCGTCGACGTCGCCTATAATACGGCTCATGATGTCGCCGGTTTTTTCACCGTTCAGCTCGCAGAGGCGCATCCCGAATATACTGTCTATGAGACCTGCGCGGATGTCGCAGTTCATGCTGTTCGATATGATACGCATGTAAAACCGCTTGAAGTATCTTGCAACCTGGAAAATAAGCGTGATCCCGACAAACAAGGAAAGATTCAGGTAAAAAATCGAGAGCGGAGCTTTGTTTTCGTACACCGCTCCGGCTGCGTCGAGAGTTCTACCCAGAAAAATCGCCCCGAAAACAACAATTGTATCGTAAATGATGCCCCCGGCGGCCTGCAGTAGAAATTCCTTCGGGTATTTTAATATGTAGGCTATAAGTTTTAACTTTTTTTCCGGCGGGCTGAAAAATTTCGGCATGTTTCTGTTTCTCCAGATTGATCTTTACCCAGATGACGTCGCTTAAAATGACGCTCTTATTATATCATATTTTTATACTTTTGCTTATTATAATTTACTAACCGCTAATAAGCCAGAATACATATTCCGCACCGCCGGTTATGGGAGGTGTGTCCTCTAGAATTAGTGCGTTTTTAACAAATCATGGGGCATTATACACAAATTTATAGATATTACTGAACGATTATTGACAATCAATAAATATGGATTTATAATAAAATATAATAAAATGCCCCTGCTGTTTTGCGGGGGTAATAATGAATGGAGGAGTAGCACTTTATGCGTAAAACATTATCTGTTCTTCTACTCGCAGCAATGATCGTTTCAATGCTTACGGTCGGAATTTCGGCTGCCGACGGCACTGCAATCAACTCTGCCGCAGACTTCGCGGCAATGGCGGCTGACGGAAAATATTATCTGAGCGCCGACATCAAAATCGATGCTACATACATGACCCCGTTCAAAGGAACATTTGACGGCAACGGTCACACCGTCACCATCACAAAACCGATGTTTGCCGAGTTCGACGGAACAGTCAAGAACCTCACAATTAACGGCACTGAGATTTCCGGCAGTGAAGACCTTGCGGCTTTCGCTATTTTCACCGTCGACGGAATGACCGCGATCAACGTTGTCAACAACGTCGATATCAACGTCACAGGCCTTAATGCCGACAAAACTGCCGGACGCTACGCAGGCGGTATCCTTGCCAACGCCGATGTGGCCAGCATGAGCAGATTCAGAAGCTGTGTCAATAACGGTGATATAACCGTTCAGTCAGCTGAAATTGAAAAAACCGACACAGGTTTACATTATGAGACCGAAGCCGGTGGTATCGTCGGACGCGCAGACGGACTTGAAGCTAAGTACTGCGTAAACAACGGCATTATCACAGCTCCAGGCAACAACGCCAGAGCCGGTGGCATAGTCGGCTTTGCCGTTTATTTTGCCTCTTTCAGCACCTGCGATATCGTCGACTGCACGAATACCGGTGAGATAACCACCACAGGCGACGCCGGCGGTATGGCCGGAATGATAGGCGTTGCGAGCAACACAATTAATATCCCTTATACCATAACATACTGCGTGAACACCGGCGACATCACCGGCGGTAACAGAGTCGGCGGTTTTGTCGGATACTGTTATGCCACCGCCACAAGCTCACAAAGTTACATTGAAATTACATCCAGTGTCTCGATCTGCAACGTAAAGGGCGGAAGACCGGCTCTGAACGCAGCGGGTAAAGATCAGTATACCTTCATATCGCTTATATTGGGCTACTCCAACTCAATAAGCAATAAGATTGAGGGCTGCCTCGCCGTCGGCGAACTCATCGCACTGACAGGCGATAATTATGGTGCTCCTTTCCGCACCATCCACGGCTGTTCCTCAGCAAAAACCGCTGACGAACAGCATAAAAACAACTATATCTATGACAATGGCACAATTGAATGGTATACATATGCTACCGATTCCGCAAAAAATGCAGCTCAGCAGCTTCCGATTGCCACAGCTGTAGAAACCGGCAAGATAACTTTCTGCACGCTTGATGAACTCAAGAGCGGCGCAATACTTGACAAACTGAACAAGGCTGCTGATACCGCTGTCTTCTCCCAGAAGGCAGGCACCGATCTGTATCCCACAATAGATCTGACACTGCGTGCTCAGCGCGCGGCTGCCGATGTGATCGTGGAGCAGACCACTGTCGAAACCACCACCGCCAAGGTAACTAACGCTCCGGTTGTAACCACCGCGAAGCCCATAAGCACCACAGCTCCGAAGGAAACAACCGCGAAACCGGGCGATGCAACCGTTGCCGTGACTACCGCAGGCAAAACCGAGGAGGGCGGATGCGGATCAGTATTCGCAGGGGGCATCGCGCTTGTCGCTATATTCGGCGGCGCTCTGGTGCTTGGCAAAAAGCGCAAGGTCTGACACAGACCATGTGCTCCCGGGCAGATGGAATGCGCCTCGGATAACATACTGTAATTTTTAATAGCTAGGGCCTCCGCCGTTTCCGGCGGAGGCCCAAATCTTGTAGACAAAAGGGTTACGGTCGCTTTTCGAGAAATACTTTTATCGCTCCGCAAAAGCTTTCAAGCAATTTAACTAACTGATATTGTTGCGAGTAACATACATTAAGTGTTATATTTGTATATTTTATATAGAGGTTCTTGCCAGGCTTCTTTCCAAAAAAGCCACGTATCCTTGTCATTTACCATGCAATACCATATAGCAGCGTATCCTTTCATCTACAGCCCAATGCTTGACAGACAGCTCTAAAGCGAGCGGAGCAGTCCTGTCGTTATTTTAACCAAAAATAAATGCAAATTAGACAAAACATCAGATATTTCGAAACGATTCTTGACAATTGCTTGATGCGCAGTTATAATGGACATAACATTATTCCCTTATCGTTTATAGCGGGGGAATTAAAAAATTCATGGAGGAGTACCACAATATGCGCAAAACCTTATCAGTTCTTTTGTGTGCGGTAATGATCGTTTCAATGCTCACGATCGGCATTTCGGCCGTCGACGGCACTGCGATCAACTCTGCAGCAGACTTCGCTGCTATGGCGGCTGACGGAGTGTATTATCTGAACGCCGACATTAAAATCGATACTACATACGTGACTGCATTCAAAGGAACCTTTGACGGCAACGGCCACACCGTCACCGTGACTGTCCCGATGTTTGCCGATTTCAACGGAATAGTCAAGAACCTTACCATTAATGGAACTGAGATTTCCGGTGCTGAAGACCTTGCGGCTTTCGCTGTTTTCACCACCGATGGAATGACCGCGATCAACGTTGTCAACAATGTCGACATCACCGTCACCGGTGCTAATGCCGATATAACAAAAGGTCTCAAAGCGGGTGGAATCCTTGCCGACAGCGATGTCGCCAGCCTGAGCAAGTTCAGAAGCTGCATCAACAACGGCGATATCAGCATTCAGACCACTGCAATCAAAGACGCGGCAAAAGGCACTCATTACGAAACTCACGCCGGCGGTATCGTCGGACGAGCTGACGGTCTTGAGGCCAAGTACTGCGAAAACAACGGCAAGATCACTAATATTAGCAATCTTGGCCAGGCTGGCGGAATCGCAGGCCGTGTTGCTTACTTTGCTTCGCTCAGCAACTGCGATATCGTGGACTGCTCGAACACAGGTGATATAAGCAGCGCATATGACGCCGGCGGAATAGTTGCCAATCTCGGCGTTAAGGGCAACTCCATCTATATGCCGTATACCATTAAATACTGTGTGAATACCGGTGAAATTGCCGGCGGATACCGTGCAGGCGGATTTGTCGGATACTGTTATGCCGGTGGCGATCAATACATTGAAATCACATCAAGCATCACAATCGCCGACGTTAAAGCTGGCAGACCCGCTACTGACCTGGCGGGAACCTCTCAGTCTGCGTACGTTTCACTTATTATGGCTTACTCCAACTCCGTAAACAACGTTATCAGTGACTGTCTCGCCGTAGGAGAGCTCAGCGCGATTACGGGTGATAACTATAATACTCCTTACCGCACCATCCATGGTTGTTCCTCGGCCAAATCAATGGACGAACAGCATCATGACAACTACATCTGCGACAACGGCACAACCGAATGGTACACATATGCTACCGGCACAAATACCGCTCAGCAGATACTGATTGCGGACGCTATAAGCACCGGCAAGGTGACACCCTGCACGCTTGATGAACTCAAGAGCGGAACAATCCTTGATAAACTGAACAAGGCAGCCGACACCGCTGTCTTCGCTCAGAAGGTCGGAACCGATCTCTATCCTACAATAGACCTGACACTGCGCGCACAGCGTGCGGCTGCTGACGTAATCGTCGAAGAGACAACTGCGCCCGATACAACCGCTCCCATCACCACCGCTCCGGTTGTAACCACCGCGAAGCCGTCCAACACAACCGCTCCGAAGGAAACAACTGCGAAGCCGTCCGATACAACCGTTGCCGCAACAACTGCAGGCGATACCGAGAAGGGCGGATGCGGATCAGTATTCGCAGGAAGCATCGCGCTTGTCGCAATATTCGGCGGCGCCCTGGTTCTTGGCAAAAAGCGCAAGGTCTGACCTTTGCTGTATACCTCTCCGGCACCTGATAATGCAGCCGGATAAATGACAAAATAAGAAGTGGCCTCCGCCGGAATCGGCGGGGGCCACTTTATATAAATGAAAAACAAACGGGATATTTTGTTCATTTTGATGAATTTCGGTTCCACAACCTGTCGTTTTATGTCGGATTATGTTTATTAATATATATATTATGTCGTTTTTAGTATTTTTTATTGTGCATAAACAGCTTGTCTATTTATGTTTTTCATGTTATAGTTTAGCTGTAAAAAAGGCGTATCAATGGTAGTTGTTCTGGCAGGAAACAATGTCCCGGCGATAGGCCTTTAATTTATATTTAAGGAGGCTATCCCATGAAAAAGAGTATCAGAAAGCTGTTCCTGGCGCTTCTGACAGTCACCCTTGTTATCACCTCCTTCCCGTTTGGGGTAATAACACCGGTGGAAGCAACAACGATGTCGTCAACTCCGTCTCTCATCATCACCGAGCTCAGCGTCAATGCGTCCCTCACCTCAAGCGACCCGGCTGAAGCCTTCGAGTTCATCGAGGTCAAAAACACAACAGGCTCTTCTATCAACCTGCTCAACTATTCCATCAAGGTTTACTCCACGCATGACAACCCTGTCGCCGGAATAACCGCAAGCCCGCTATACACCTTCACCCTGCCGACGAAGACTGTAGCAGCTGGCGCTCTTTTGGTAATCTGGCTTCAGACAACCTCGACCCCCACCGAATACAGAACCCTCGCCGCCTTCAACACGCATTTCGGAACAAGCCTGACCTCGTCGCAGCTGCTCATGTTACCTGTCACCAGCGGAAATATGTCGAATACTGGTTTCAGAAAAATTGCGATCTGCAATTCATCAGGCACCGAACTTTGCTACGCCAAATATAACGAAGACACCGGAAACGACTCCTCAGTGGCAGGCGACGCGTCGGTGAACAACTCGTCAATAATTTATGAATACCACATCTATCCTATCTCTGGTTACAAGGCGATGTACAAAGTGGCGGTCAACGTTGCCCCGACACCGGCAGTCATTCCCACCGACACAAGCCTTGAGATAACCGAGATTTGTGCAAACGCAGCATATACATCGTCGGACAGCACCGACATGTATGAGTATGTCGAAGTACTCAATACCACGGCGTCAACCATCAATCTCAAGGGCTATAAGCTCGTTTACCATAATACCGACTCTGCAGCGTACGACTGGAACTTCCCCGATACTCAGGACCTCAACCTTGCCGCCGGAAAGCGTATGGTCGTCTGGATCTACAACTCCTGGTGTGCCACAGCAGGCCTTGACGCCGACGATTTCAACGCATTCTACCACACTGACTTCAGCTCGGACGAGCTCTATATAATGGACCCCGTCGGTTATAACCTTGCCAACACCTCAAAGCGCGCCGTCTCGATCTGCACCGATGCCGGTACAATAATTTCGAAAGCGTCATACAACGTCTCTGCCGACGGTGATGCCTCTAAAAACAACAGCTCAATCCTTTTCACCAAGCCGATAGATGGCAGCACTAACATGTTCCTTTATGCTGCCAATCAGCAGCCGACCCCGGGTGCAGATTATATGCTGCTTTCCGGCCAGATACACGGCCACAGCACCGCCTCCGACGGCTCGGGCACCGCATGGGCTACCGACTCTGACGGTGACGGCTCGCCTAAAGACGCTTACGCTACGGTCGCGGCCACAACCGCCGACTACTTCTTCCTCACCGACCACTCGAGTTCTTTCAACAACTCTGGCGATGACCGCTGGACGGTGGGCAAGCAAGCCGCTTTCGCAGCGTCTGTCAAGAATGACTTCACGGCGTTTTATGCATATGAAATGACTTACAACCCGACTACTGGCTGGTGGGGCCACATAAACACCCTCAACACCTCCTGGTACAACAGCCAGGAAAACGACTACTCGGTGGCAAACCTGCAGAAGTATTACAATCAGCTTGCGTCCGACAAGGAATCAATCTCACAGTACAACCATGTCGGAGCAGCCTGGGGCGACTTTGACGACTTCAATTACTGGAGCGAGGGCGCCAACGGTGTAATGTGCCTTGTGGAAACCAACCTCGAGCGGGCGCTGACCGCCAGCGACTCGAACCACGGTGGCACAGGAGTCGCATACGCATATATCAGAGCGCTCGACATGGGCTGGCATGTGGCCCCGTCCTGCAACAACGACACCCACAGCCAGGCCTGGTACGGCACAACCACCAGCAACGACATAAGGACCGTCGTTCTCGCAACCAGTTCAAACAAACCCGCAATACTTGACGCCCTGCGCAGCCGCCGGGTTTACGCGGCGACTGACGACGGCCTCAAGCTCCGCTTCACCGTCAACGGAAGCGAGATGGGTTCAATATTGAATAACGTGCCAAGCGCAAGCGTCTCAGTTACCGCTTACGACACCGAAGCAACCGACACGATAATGAAAATCTCTATATTGACAACCTGGGGACATGTTGTATACAGCAGCACTTACTCCTCATCCGATGCCTTCCTCGATGTAACACTTGATAACACATATCCGTATTATCTTGTAATGGTTGAAGAGACCGACGGCGACTGGGCGATCTCGGCTCCGATCTGGATCGAGAACACCGATTCAGGCACATTCACAACCGACCTCACCGCCTCGACCGATACCGATCCCTGCTCATTAACCGGAACTTTCCAGAACACAAGCGGCGCTGCAATAAGCAACGCCACGATAGAATTCTATAAGAACTCGATCAGCGCCGCCAACCTCATTTCCTCCACCACATACCCGACGATAGCCTCAGGCGCAACCGTAACCGCCATTATGGACAACGCCAACTGGACGCCGGGCGCAGCGGGAGGATACCAGCTGTTCTATGTAAAATACTCCGACTCAACTACGACGGTTATAAAGAGAATGACAGAATCAGACCTTTTGATTACCGAAATCGTGGCCAACTCGCCTAACGCCACAGACGGCGACGACTATGAGTTCATCGAGGTGTTCAACAACACCGAAAGTGACATTGACCTCTCGGGCTACAAGATACAGTATCATACCGGCTGCGGTTCGGATGCCAGTGACTACACCGATTATGACATCAGCTCAACCTTCATCGTCCCAGCCAGAACCGCTGTAGTGCTCTGGTGTGGAATCACGTCGGGCGACACGGTAGATGATTTCCTTACCGCATACGGCCTTGGGCTTAACGCTGAGAACAGAGCAAAGGTATATAAGCTTACCGCCGATCATCTCGCCAACACGTCAGGTGCCCGCTTTATTAACCTTATGAAAGATACGGGCACAGTAATAACCCGGGCATGGTACAACGTCGGTATGCAGCTCAACCTCGATGCCGACTCGAACCCCGAGTCTATCCGCTATGAGTATTCTAATGACGGCGACTATGATATGCAGTATGCCGGCACGTCGGCCACCTGTAATCCCTTCGCCGTATCTACCGGCAGCGGAAACCAGGTAGTCGAAGCATACTACACCGTGGTATACAACGCCAACGGCGGTGAAGGCGCCCAGATGGAGAACACGATAGTATCCAAAGGCGTGAGCACTCCTCTGAACCTGAACACCTATACAAAATACGGCTACAGTTTCTCGGGCTGGTACGCATACCGCGCTTACGACGACAAGTATTACGGTTACGCGTCTGGTTCAAGTACCGCGGCATGGCTCCCGGCATCAGAAATCGCTTCTTATGTGGTCTATAACGACGGAACCACAGTTGCGAACACTTCATACTGCGGAACAGTAACAATGTACGCGATCTGGACGGCCAACACCTTCACAGTTCATTACAACGCCAACGGCGGCACCGGAACCATGGCCGACACCGTCGTCACTTACGGCGTGTGGAGCGACCTGCGCACCAACACCTTTACCCGTTCGGGCTATACTTTCAAAGGCTGGTACGCTTACCGCGAATATGACAACACATACCGCGGCTACGCATCCGGCTCACAGACAGACACCTGGCTGCCGGCAGATCAGATATCAACCTATTATGTTTACACCGACGGCTGCAGCATCTGGAAGACGGCTCCCTACGGCAACGTGACAATGTACGCAATCTGGATACAAAACTGAAACCCTGACTAATCAATAAAGCCCCCGCCGCAGGATCCTCCTGCGGCGGGGGTCAGCTTGTAGACATAGGGTTACGGTCGCTTTTCGAGAAAAGCTCCGCAAAAGCTTTAGAACTCTTCTCTGTGGCACTCGAAAAAGTCACGGTATGCCCTGATGTTTTCAAGTTCGGTCCAGCGCTTCTCCCGGGCAGGAAGCGAATCGAGGTCATATATTTTCGCCCCTTTTAAAGACAGCAGAAAGGGCGAGTGCGTGGAAATGATGAACTGACAGTTATAGAAGCGCGCGGCGTCGCCGATGAATCCGGCAAGCTCTCTCTGGAGTTTTGCCGAAAGACTGTTTTCAGGCTCGTCCAGAAGGTAAAGGGCGTTTTCCTTTATCTCGTCGGTAAAGTAGGCGAAAGCACTCTCGCCGTTTGATTTCCCGCGCAGCTCTTTCGGAATGCGGCAGCCCACGTATGCTGACTTGGTTTTGTTCTTGGCTTCGTTGTGCCGCTTGAAATCCTCGTAATCGTCAAGCGACTTGAGCGTAAAATTAAGCTGCTTGTTTGTTTCGGTGTATTCGTTGAACAGCTCTTCGCGGCGGCGGTCGATGCCGTCGTTGATGGCGCGGATGTCGAGCAGAAAATCAAACACATCGTCGCTCGTTATAATTCTGCTTCCGGCCAGCGGATTCTTCCCGTAGGTGAGTTTATATTTACATAGTTTAAGGTAATCTTCAAAAAAAGGGGTGTTGTTGAAAGGCGCGGTGCGCCTGAGTTTCAGCTTCTCTGCTATTATGTTGAGAAGCGTGGACTTGCCCGACCCGTTTCCACCGTAAAACATTGTGATATTTTCGAAATCAAGTATTTTGAGCTGCTTTTGCGGAAATATTTTGAATGGGTATACATTGTCCGAATAGCATCTCATTTCGAGTTTTGCCGGAAACGACAGGATAAATCCAGCCTCGGCGTCCTCGGTAGCCAGGCTGAAGGAATCAATGTACTGCATCATTTATCTCCGTTCTTATCATATACGTTCATACATTGTAAAAACTTTTCTCGAGAAATTATAACATCAGGGCAATAGTATGTCAATAATTATAAAGGGAGGACAAAATGCGTAAGCCCGGCTCATGTGGAATCAACTCCGCCGGACTTCTGTTCATCACCTTTTATATAACGGTTACGCGTTTCCAGCATCGCTTTAATATGCTAATATTTGAGCATATTATTAAAAATTAGTCTTTCGTTCTGACAGAATTCTATTGATTTTTACAAATGGAAGTAATATAATATAGACAAGCTGGGGTTCAATGGCGGAATCTGAAAATTTTCACGGCACAAAGCCTGTCGGCCCGGGGGTCATTGCCAGGGTCGTCGTATTATTGGCTCGGCAGGGTTTATACCGGTCGGTTTTTCGGAGTCAGAAGCCGGAACGCTCAAATATATGGAGGAGAAAAACATGAAGAAATTTTTTGCCTTAGTACTTGCTTTTACCATGATCTGCGCTTCAACGTTGCTTTTAAACGGCTGCAAAGCAAAAGAACAGGAAGGATTTAAGCTCAACGCTAACGATGTCAATTTTGCCGAAAAGCTCGATGCCCTGAGCGCTGCCGATCGTTCGGCCGCCACTCCCGCCGCCTATAAAGTGGCTATGGTCACCGACTACGGAGACATCACCGACGAGTCGTTCAACCAGGCCACATACGAAGGAGCAAAGTCATTCTGCGATACCAACAAAATGAACTTCCAGTATTACAAGCCCGCCGACAACTCGACCGAAGCAAGAGTAGCATCGGTCAAGCAGGCGATCACAGAGGGTTATAACGTCATCGTTATGCCGGGTTACGCTTTTGCCGGCACCGTATATGACATTGCCGGCGAATATCCGGATGTAAAATTCGTAGCTCTTGACGTCTCTGCTGACGACATCAAAGGCGAGCTTGACGCCGACTGGACTCTCCCCACTAACGTATTCTGCGCAGTGTATCAGGAAGAGCTTGCCGGTTATATGGCAGGTTACCTTGCCGTTAAACAGGGTTACACTCACCTCGGCTTCCTCGGTGGTATGGCCGTTCCAGCCGTCATCAGATACGGCTTCGGCTTCGTCCAGGGCGCTAACAACGCGGCAAAGGAAGCCAACAAGGCTATAACAATCGAGTATATTTACGGCGGTCAGTTCTGGGGCGACGCTTCAATCACCGCAGTGATGGATACCTGGTATCAGGAAAAGGGCGTTGAAGTTGTATTTGCCTGCGGCGGCGGTATTTATACCTCTGCAGCTGAAGCAGCCGCAAAGAAGACCGGCGGTAAGATAATCGGCGTCGACGTCGATCAGGCGGCGACAATTGACAAATACGGCGCCGGTATGACAATCACCTCTGCAATGAAGGGCCTCAGCGCAACCGTTGAGTCGGTGCTTGATATCATCATCTGCAACAAATGGGATACAATCGGCGGATCGATCTCGACCCTCGGCCTTGTCTCGAAGACAGACGTGGCGAAGAACTTCGTTCAGCTCCCCTATGAAACAACAGTCTGGACCTCTTCCTTCTCAAAGGCAGATTATGAGGCTCTCGTCGGCAAACTGTTTGATAAGACCGTCACCGTTTCAAACGCTACCGCCGCTATGCCGGCAGTTGATCCGCTGGTCACGGTCAACACTTACGCTAACATCAAATAATCAAAGCCAAATAAGGGAAAGGGACAGCGTTTACCGGTTGTCCCTTTCTCTCTATAAAAACAGATTACATGACAAGTTCATTTTAAGGCAGGTTACCGGATGAACAATATTAAAAGAGAAGATTACGTTATCGAGATGCTGAACATCACTAAGATGTTCCCAGGCATCATCGCCAACGACAATATAACGCTCCAGCTCCGCCGCGGCGAAATTCAGGCGCTTCTCGGTGAGAACGGCGCCGGAAAATCGACGCTTATGAGCGTGCTTTTCGGTCTGTACAAGCCCGAGTCCGGAATAATCAAAAAGAACGGTGATGTAGTCCGGATTAACGACCCGAACGACGCCACCGCACTCGGAATCGGCATGGTCCACCAGCATTTCAAGCTTGTGGAGTGCTTCACCGTGCTCGAAAACATAATACTCGGCTCCGAGCCGAGCAAAGCTGGTTTCCTCGTAAAAACCGAGGCGCGTGATAAAGTGCTTGCGCTGTCAAAAAAATATAATCTGCACGTCGATCCAGACGCGCGCACCGAGGATATAACCGTCGGCATGCAGCAGCGCGTCGAGATACTCAAGATGCTTTACAGAGACAATGAGATATTGATTTTTGACGAGCCCACCGCGGTACTCACCCCTCAGGAGATAACCGAGCTGATGCAGATCATGCGCGGCTTTGCCGCCGAGGGAAAGTCAATCATTTTCATAACCCACAAGCTCAATGAAATCATGGCCGTGGCTGACCGCTGCACCGTGCTCCGTAAGGGAAAGTGTGTCGGAACCGTTGAAGTCCGCGAAACGACAAAAGAAAAGCTGTCGGAAATGATGGTCGGCCGGCCAGTCCAGCTGGTGGTCGACAAAGGCGAGGGAAAACCCGGCGAGGTCGTCCTGTCGGTGAAGAACCTTGTTGTGCCCTCGAAAATACATAAGAACAACGCCGTCCGCGGCGTCAGCTTTGACGTGCGGCGCGGTGAGATAACATGCGTCGCCGGAATCGACGGCAACGGCCAGACCGAGCTGGTCTGGGGAATCACCGGACTTGAAAATTCGTCGGGCGGGACTATCACGCTGAACGGCCGCGACATAACAAAACAGACTATCAGAAATCGCAACACGGCCGGCATGAGCCATATTCCAGAGGACCGGCACCGGCACGGACTCATCCTTGATTACACGCTCGAACAGAATCTTATAATGCAGCGTTATTTTGAGCCGGAATTTGAGAATAACGGCTTCATACGTTTCTCCGAGATACGTGACTACGCCAAAAAACTGATCGGGCAGTATGACATCCGTTCGGGTGAGGGGCCGTCGACCCCCGCCCGCTCAATGTCGGGCGGCAACCAGCAGAAAGCCATCGTCGCCCGTGAAATCGACCGCGGCTGCGACCTGCTCATCGCCGTTCAGCCCACACGCGGACTTGATGTCGGCGCCATCGAGTATATCCACAGGCAGCTCATCGCCCAGCGCGACGCGGGAAAGGCGATACTGCTCGTCTCACTCGAGCTTGAGGAGGTCATGAGCGTGTCCGACAGAATACTTGTGATGTACGAGGGTGAAATCGTCGGCCAATTCAGCCCGGATAAGGTGACGGTCAACGAGCTCGGCCTCTACATGGCCGGAGCGAAACGGAGCAATAAAGCCGAGGGTGGTGATGAGAAATGACGGCACTTAAAAACGCGCAGAAGCGGATAAAGTCTTTTTTTGTCCCTGACGGCCTGACTCCGTCGGGTTTTTCGCAGATGACGTCAAGGCGGAGCTTCCAGACCTTCGTCGCCTCGGTACTCTGCATTCTCATCGGCCTTTTTATCGGTTTCATAATTCTTCTCTGCATCGATGCAAAAGGCGCTCCCGACGCAATATGGACTATACTCAAAAATTATTTCATTTATACCGATAAAAAAGACATCGTTTACTACTTCGGCAGCACCCTGGTGCGCACCGCACCGCTAATCATGACAAGCCTGTCGGTAACTTTTGCGTATAAGGCCGGGCTCTTCAATATCGGAGCCGCGGGGCAGTACACCGTCGGTGCCGGGGCCTGCATCTATGCGGCGCTGGCTCTGAACATGCCGTGGTATCTTTGCATAATGCTCGCGCTGCTCGCCGGCGCCGTATGGGGAAGTGCCGTCGGCTGGCTCAAGGCATATTTCAACGTTAACGAGGTCATTTCCTCCATCATGCTCAACTGGATCGGGCTTTACCTTGTGAACATGCTTATGCAGGGCAGCACCGCAGTTATGGACCCTTCAATCTCCGAAACCTGGAGCCTGCGCAAGAAGGCCAGAGGCGCCCTCATCCCCGCGCTCGGGCTTGATAAGCTCTTCAACGACAACAAATACATGACAATCGCCATATTCATCGCGATAATTTCCGCGGTTGTAATCGCCATTATCCTGAACAAAACCACTTTCGGTTATGAGCTCAAGGCCACCGGACTTAACCGTCACGCCGCGAAATACTGCGGTATGAACGGCAAGCGGAATATCATTCTCACCATGGCAATTTCCGGCGCTCTCGCCGGCACCGGCGCGGCGCTCCTGTACCTTACCGATATCGACCACTGGATCACGGCATCTTCCCTCCCCGCGATGGGATTCGACGGAATCGCCTCTGCTTTCCTCGGAGGCCTCTCGCCGATTGGTGTCATCTTTTCCTCATATTTCATACGGCACATCGCCATAGGAGGGTCGAAGATCAACCTGAATATTTACAGCTCCGACATCTCGGGCCTGATTATCTCGATCATCATTTATCTCTGCGCCTTCGTTCTCTTTATCCGCGAAATAATGTCCAGGCGGGCGTCAGGTAAGCGCAGCGAAAAAAAAGATGACAAAAAGCCCACGCCGGCTGCGGAAGGAGGCGAGAAGTAATGCTGCTGCTTTTTCAATATACACTGATTTTCTCGTCGGTTCTGATACTTGTCGCTCTCGGCGGTATGTTCTCCGAACACAGTGGCGTCATCAATATCGGCCTTGAAGGAATCATGGTAATGGGCGCTCTCGGCGGCGCGCTGACGATGTACTGGCTACCTGGCAACACGCCCGGATATCTTATCGTTATCTCGGTAATACTTGCTAGTATAATTGCCGGCATGGTTTTCTCGCTGCTTCTGGCTGTGGCCGCCGTCAATTTCAAGGCTGACCAGACGCTGGTCGGCACCGCAATGAACATGATTGCCACGGCGCTGGCGACCGTTATCGTCAAGGCGATCAACACCTCTGCCTCAGGCGGCAGCAATGTCTCGTCAAACATCAATTATATAACTCCGCGCGAGAGTTTCATTGTCAGCATCGGCAAGTTCGATTTCAACTGGTTCTTTGCTGTTGCCGCGGCGGCGCTGGTGATTTCGTATATCGTTCTCTACAAAACGAAGTTCGGCCTGCGGCTCTACGCCTGCGGCGAGCATCCCCAGGCGGCAGACTCGGTCGGCATAAACGTCTACAAGATGCGCTACGCCGGAGTGCTCATCTCGGGCGCTCTCGGAGGCATCGGCGGAATAGTCTACATCGCCGCGGCCAACTCAAGCTGGAAGTTTGAGATGGGGGTCGCCGGCGCCGGCTTCCTCGCCCTCGCCGTCATGATCTTCGGCGAATGGAAACCCTGGAGGATTGCTCTCGCCGCCCTGCTGTTCGGATTTTTCCGGTCGCTTTCTAACGTCTATACCGGCCTGCCGTTGCTCGAAAGCCTCGGCATCCCCGGTACAATCTACAATATGTTCCCATATATCATCTCAATCATAGTCCTGATCTTCACTTCAAAGAAATCGAGAGCCCCCAAGGCCGAGGGAATACCGTACGACAAGGGGATGAGGTAAGCGCGGGGAACAGGAGTTACGAAAGATACGCGGCCTCTTGAAAGAGGCCTGGCGAGAACTTTTCATAAAAAGCTTAGCTGTTCGCAGTTGGGCCCCACATCCCTGCTGCTCCGCCGGGATACGTGGAGCGGAGAGACGAATAAACAAAACAGCTAAACCTCACCCCCCCCTCATCCGGCGAACCTCACGCCTTCGCGTAAAATTACGCGAAGGTCCACCGCACTAACGCTTTAGTATAGGGCGCTATACAGCATGTAAAGATTGAATTAAGTGTAAGTGTTATAATTCCCGCCGGCG
>JAEAME010000207.1_pt1 | contig 74996 bp, 77 predicted proteins | sample 8958731 | NCBI WGS metagenome assembly JAEAME01 (sample SAMN16933194, study PRJNA681113) | bioreactor sludge metagenome | isolation source: anerobic bioreactor sludge (Control) | place: India:Bengaluru | collected 2018-10-24
GACATTGCCGGCGCCGTGGGTGGTGAGATTATCAATTTTAAGGACAAGGCCGGAGAACTGGTGGAGAATGTCATGCTGGGCGCCATGTCGCCCGATTCGGCCAGAGATTATTACAACAGGCTGCGCAATAAGGCCGTGATCACCCGCTATGAGCGCACGGACATGCAGCTCGCGGCCCTGGAGACATCGACGAAGTGCCTAGTAGTCAGCGGTAAAAAGCCGTCGACATCGGTCATGGTAAAGTCCGAGGATAAAAAGGTGCCGGTGATCGTGGTCGACCGGGATATAAATGAAATAATCAAGGGGATCGAGCAATCGCTGGCCGGCGCAGGTTTCCATCAGGTACAGAAGCTGCAGGCGATGTCGGCGCTGCTCGACAGCCGTTTCGATTACAAGGCTATTAATGCTGCACTGGGACTGAAATAAGAAGCCTTTTAATTATCTATTTCCTCACCGGCTGATCCGATGACTTCCCGCGCGCGGTCGGCAAACCTGGCGGGGACCTGCACCTCCACCTGCCCCAGTCCATCCACGGTCAGGCCGTATACACTCCCGATGCTTTCATATTTAAGCAGGGCGAATATACCTTCTATTTCAAGCCTGCCTCTCACGATCTCAGCCTCCGGCTGCCCGCAGGCTTTATAGACAGTGACCAGCTTCTCTTTCGCATCCATGTTTCCGTCAGCCAAACAAAATAAATAAGCGCTGCCGAACGGGGCAGCGCTTATTTATTTTCAAATCAATCGGTTTAATTTATTTACCGCTGCTGCAGACCTTGCACTTGGAGAGAAGGTTGTTCTGCAAGCACCAGGTAAGAGACACGCACTCGGGATGCGGGCAACCGGTGATACCCCAGTCGCCGCCACCAATAGGAGATGTGCCCCTGTGGTTCATATGGGTGTTATTGATATTGGCCCTCGTACCGATATCGGCTGCAGACCAGCTCTTGTTGGCATAGGAAAGGCTCTTGCCCCAGCAGCCGGAGCATTTGGATGTGCCGAGTCCGGCGGTGGTGGTGTTGGCCGGGCAGTTCAGCGGGCAGTCATCCAGAGGCAGAGAGGTCGGCTTGGTTTCGGGGTTGAGACACCTCTTGGCATCGTCACATGCAGATCCAAGAGTTCCTGCCTGTGTGTTGCAGTTGCTGCAGCCACCCAGGCATTCGTTGATGTCGCAGCCCGTGGGCTTGGGACATTTGGATGTGTTGCACACGCCGGAACAAAGTTTATCCGGGCCGCACAGACCAGCAAGCCTGGACATGGCGCTCGTGGGCGTCCTTCCCCAGTGCTGGAGGTATAGCTTCCAGGAATTCTGGTTATTTTCCCATTTAACTTTGTCCCAACCCGTGCATTTGCCGAGATCGGCTGAGACAGTGGCCGGTATCAATACTAACGATAAAGCCACTACGAGTGCTACGAGGGTTCCAAAAATTCTCCTCACGGCATACGCCTCCTTAAATAGTGAATTTTGAACGCATTTTACAAGGTCAAATAGACTTTGTCAATAGCCAGCATAATGTATTTCTTGAAATAAGTCAACATAAAATATAGAATTACACTCTGTTTTGAATTGACAGCGGACTGTTCCATAATTTATGTAATGCTGTTTTAAGGAGGGAATCCGCTTGGCTGCCCTGGGCAAACATCTGCTGCTTGAACTGAAAGACTGCGACGCAGAGCTCCTCAACAACATGGAGTACCTGCGGGAGGCGCTCAGTTCCGTGGCGTTATCCATCGGGGCGACGGTGATCAAAGATTCCTTTTACCAGTTTTCGCCGCAGGGAATCAGCGGCGTCGTAATCATCGCGGAATCACACATCTCCATACACACCTGGCCGGAGTTTTGCTATGCCGCAGTGGACGTTTTCACCTGCGGCGAAGTCATCCAGCCGGCCATGGCGGTCAAACCACTGGCGGACAAATTGAAAGCCAAATCTACGTCTTACATCGAATTGAAACGGGGCCTTCTGACGGAAAGCCCGGCGACTGCGGGGCGGTAGATGACCAGGCCGGACTATTTCGACAGCAAAAAGTGGCTCATCGATGAGCTGTCCGACGACCTGGTGCAGATCCATGGCGTGAAGCGGGTGCTGCACGACAGGAAAACCCGCTTTCAGCACGCGCAGATATCAGAAACCCACACCTTCGGCATCTGCCTGGTGCTGGACGGTAAGATACAGTCCGGCGAAAAAGACGAGTTCATCTACCATGAATCACTGGTCCACCCGGCCATGCTGGCGCATCCCGATCCGAAGAGCGTATTTATCGCCGGTGGTGGTGAGGGGGCGACACTGCGCGATGTGCTGAAACACGGGACGGTGCGCAGGGCGGTGATGGTGGACATAGACGGCGAGGTGGTAAGGCTGTGCCGCAAATACCTGCCGACCTTCCACCAGGGCGCCTTCGATGATAAAAGGGCTGTGGTTCTGCATGACGATGCCAGGAAATATATCGCGGAGACAAAGGAGCGTTTCGATGTCGCTGTAATCGACCTGGCCGACCCGGTGGAGGAGGGCCCGGCCCGCATGCTCTACACGCAGGAATTCTACGGCCTTGTCAGGGATAAGCTGAGGCCGGGAGGCATCATGGTGGTGCAGTCCGGCCAGTCGGGCTGGATCAACCTGGACAATTTCGTAGCCATCAACGGCACGTTAAAGAGCATCTTTAAGATCGTACGTCCCTACCAGGTCTACGTGCCTTCCTTCGTCGACCTGTGGGGATTCCACACGGCATCGGACTCGCTGGACCCGGCGCACCTCTCGCCAAGAACGATAAACAGAAGGATAGCGGACAGGGTCAACGGACGGCTGCGTTCTTATGACGGTATCGCCCACCAGGGTCTTTTCTCGCTGCCGCTGAGGTTGCGCCGCAAACTGAGCCGGTCGCGCAGAATCATAACCGATGCCTCGCCCATTGCGGTTCACTGATCTTTATTCAAAACCGCTTCCCGCTCCGCCTGCATTATGATGAAACGGTGCTCTCCCCGCACCATGTCTCCGCGTATCACGAAGCCGCATTTCTCGAAGCATGTGCGGGCCCGCACATTCCAGTCCAGCGTGCGCAGCACCAGGGTCTGAAGGTCCGAGACCCGGAAAATATCGAGCATAAAGGTTTTTAATGAGTCTTCACCGTATCCGCGTCCCCAGTGAAGTTTGTCGCCGATCATTATCCCGATCTCGGCTGAATTTGCGGCCAGATTAAAATTGAAGAGGCCGCAGCTGCCGATGTGTACATGCTCCAACGTATCGATGGCCAGTGTATGGGTCAGGCCGGGGTACTGCAGCTCGACGTTGTAACGCAGCTGAAATTCATCGAAGCTGCGTGTGATAGGTTCGGTGGCGTCCAGGCGGCACAGCTCACTATCCACACGCCATCTGTACTCGGCCGCGGCGTCCTCCGGCCGGCGCGGCCGGAGCAGTATCTTTTTTCCCGTGAGCACGGCCTGCCTTTTCAGGAACTCGAAGATAGTGGATCCTGGCAAATCTCAAGCTCTGTCAGCGCGGCCATAGCCGCTTCTTTGATCCTGTTTTCGGGTGAATTCTTCAACCGGTCGAGCGCGTTTTTGGCCTTCTGGCCGCCGATTTTGCCCAGGGCTGCAATGGAGGCTTCCTGCACTTCGTGATCGGCGTCGTTCAACAGGTCGAGCAGGCCGGGGACGGTGGCCTCGTCTTCTATCTCGCCACAGGCACGCGCCGCCTCATAGCGGAACTGCGCGTTGACGCTGTGAAGTTCCTCATTGAGGTAGTCAAGCCAGCGGGAATCGCAATTGCGGCCCATGGCATAGATGGCGCTGAGTTTGAAAGCAGGGTTATCGCTGAAATAGAAATCATCAATATAGCTTGCCACAGGCTCCTGGCGGAAGGGAGAGATGGACTCCAGCGCCCGGCTTCGCAGCGAATCAAGTTCGGAAGGGTTCTCCAGCACGCCGAGCAGGGCGTCGAATATGTCGTCACCCACAGCCGAGGGGATCTCTCCCAGCTCGGCCATCAGGGCGAATTTGCCCATCACACGGACGGCAGCCTCCCTTACATCCTGCGACTCATCCATCTTGAGAGTTTTGATCACGGGCAGGGCGAAATTATACTTGTCTTCCAGCTCCAACCCCTGCAGGGCTTTAATGCGTATGCCGGGATCTACGTCGTCCAGGCAGAACTTGAAAATGCGGGTAAAATCCAGCCTGGCGTCGTTCTCTCCCAGGCTGCACAGCTTTGATATGAGCAGGGAGCGCCTCTCCAGGTGGGCGCTACTCCAGGCCCTTTTGAACTGGGTAAGCTCGTCGTCGTTCAAATCAGATAGTCGGACCAGGTCGGTGTGCTTTATATCATCACCGGAGAACAGGGTTTTAGCGATGATCTCGCTCAGCGGCAGCTGCGTTTCATTCATTCCTCCTCCTCTTCCTCTTCGTCCTCGAATTCGCCCTCGTCCTCGGGAGGCGGCCAGACAGGACGCGTGTAGCGGTCGATATATTCACCCATCGCCTGGGCGGCCAGGCGTTTCATCTGCTGGTCCGATTCCTCGGCGATTTTAGCCATCTCGCTGAGGTCTATCTCAACTTCCAGCACCTGAAGCAATACCTTTAATACAGCCAGCGAAGCTTTGGGATTGGGGATGCGGGTGGTATACGAGGGGACCTCCCCCAGCAGGCAGATGCCCTGAATGGAGCGCTCCCTGGCGACTCCCAGCAGAAGTCCGTTCAGTCCGGCGATCTGAAGGCGCCCGCGCAGCACGACATCGAACTTCTTTAGATAGGCTACCAGCGATTGGTCGGTGGCCACCGCCCATACCCTGGGCTGCTCGGTGTGGTGGATTTTAGCGATGGCGGCAGCGAAGGTATAGATGCGCTGGACCTTGAATTTCCTGGCCACATCGAGAATGAAGTTGGCCAGGTCATAGCCTTTGTAGGCCGGCTGCTCATCGCTGATGAAAAAGAGTATGTCTTTTTTACCGGGAGCGTTGTGCCAGTAGTAAAACTTACCCTCGGGGAACTGGGGAGTCTCAACGACGTTGTCCTTGACCATTACGCCGATGGGATCGAAGAATGTGAAGGGCTCTATCTCCCCTATCTCCTCGGCGCCCAGCTTTTCCCTGAGGTAGCGGGTTACGATAAGGGACAGGTTGCCGATGCCCGGCCAGGCCGCCACCAGGTCGCAGGCGCGCCCCTTAGGCTCTTTGCGAAAATTGACCAGCTTCTTCATCTTTATTTGGCTGCAACTGAGATCGAGGGGCAATAGATGCTCGGTGTGTTCACATAGCCGGCTATCCAGCGGCCGTCGTTGCCGATGGCCAGGACCTCCTTCAACAGCTGGTATACATTGCCGGATACCATGGTGTCCTTAACCCTGCCCGTAATCTCGCCTTTTTCAACCTTATAACCCAGCAGCACGTTGCCGCTGAAATCCCCATTGAGTATATTTCCCTGTTCGGCGCCCATCATCTGCTCGATGATCAACCCCTCTTTCATATCCTTAATCATATCGGCGGGGGAAGTCTTCCCTCCCTCGATTACCAGCGCATGCACAGAGGGTGCGGGCATTCCGCCGCTGCGGCCGCCGTTGCCCGTGCTCACCGAACCGGCCAGCGCCGCCGTATGCAGGTCGTAATAGAATTGGACCACCTTACCGTGGTCGATGAGAGCGTTGCGCTTTGCCGGCATCCCCTCGTCGTCGAAGGGCGTGCTTCCCGGCTGGTATGGTATGGTGGGATCATCGAATAAACACAGTTTGCCCTCGAAGATAACCGCGCCTTTTTTATCTTTAAGGGGCGAGGCGCCGTCCAGCACGGTCTTGCCGTTGAATGCAGAGATAAGCGGGGCCAGCAGCGAGCCTGCCACGCCGAAGGGCGTGAAGATCACCGGCAGGGCGCCCGAACCGATGGAGGCGTTATTTCTGGCCAGGTCGAGCTGACGGATGATCTCGCTCGCAACAGGCTGGGGATCGGTAATGGGACGGCAGGAGCTGCGGATGTCGCCGACATACAGTATGTCGCCGTCCCTGACCAGCATGCCGTCCATGCTTATGCTGAAATTGGTGCGCCGACAGGATGCGCGTCCTCCCCCGCTGACGGCGATTTCGAAGATGGATGTGCCGCGGGATACGCTGCCCTCGCAGAGTATACCGGGCGTGTTGGCGCATGCGGCATCGACGACCGCCTGGCCCAGGCTGACCATGCTGTCGATCCCGATGTGTTCGACCTGCGGATCGTAGACGGCGACCTCTTGATAGGGTCCGAGCGCGGGGAACCGGAAGTCGACCGGGTAGCCGAATTCGCTAGTCTCGAGAGCCATGTTGACCAGGTCGGCGGCAGCTATATGTCCGCTGGCCTGGGCAAAGCCCATTTTGCCGTTCTTGACCAGCCGCAGCGCGATCGAAACCGATTCCTTGGTCTGTATCTGCTTAAGGCGGTTGGCCTCGAACTGGACCGGCGTCCTGACCGAGGTCACGCGGCATGCCTCGGCGCTGTCTGCCTGCCTGCGGGCGATGTCGAGTATCTCTTCCATCTATTTACCCCCCACCAGGCAGTTCTGAATCCTTATGTGAGGGCTGCCGTTGGAGACGGGCAGGGGCGATTGGCCGGCCTTACCGCAGCCGCCGCCCTGGTTCATATCGAGGTCGTTGCCGATGGCATCTATATTATGGAGCGTGGTGAAGACATTGCCGCTCAGCACCACAGGCCTGACCATCTCAGCGATCTTACCGTCTCTGATCATGTAAGCTTCTCCCGCGGAGAAAGTGAACATCTCCAGGCTGGTCGTGCCACCGTACCATTCCCTGGCATAGACGCCTTCTTTGATTCCGGCGATCATCTCCTGGAAGGTGGTAGAACCCGGCTCAATATAGGTATTGGTCATGCGCACTATAGGAGGATAGGCATAGTTGATGGCCCGGGCGTTGCCGGTGGGCTTCTCCCCCATTTTGGCGGCAGTCTCACGGGAATGGAGGCGGCTGGTGAGCACGCCTTCCTTAATCAAATAGGTCTTGCCGGCCGGCGTTCCCTCGTCGTCATATCTGTAGCTGCCGCGCAGGCCCGTCACGGCCGCGCCGTCTACGATATTGAGATGCTGGCCGCCGAACTTGCGTCCCAGGACCATTATCTCCCGCATCTGGGGATTCTCATAGATATGGTCTGCTTCCGAGAGATGGCCGAAGGCCTCGTGCACAAATACTCCAGCCAGCACCGGATCGAGGACCACGGTGTAGGTCCCGCCCCTGACCTCGGGGGCGGAGAGCATGGCCACGGCCCTCTGCGCAATGCCCCGCACTTTCTCGTGAAGCCCTTCCACGGTGGAAAAATCACCCTTGCTGCCGATGCTGAGACCTACCTGCTGAACGTCGCCGTCGCGGCTGGCGATGGCCGCCAGTCTCAGGTTCAGGTCTATACGGCTCTGCTCGATATAAGTGCCGTCGGAGCTGGCGAAAATAACCTTCTTGCGTATATCGCCGTACCCGATGCTGGTGGTCTGTATGCCCGCTGTATCCAGCATGATGCGGTTGTATTCATCCAGCAGCGACTTCTTGGCGGAGAGGGTGACCTCCAGCGGATTCTTTTTATACTCGGCCTCAACCCTGTCGACGATGGCATTGGCGGGGCTGAACTCGCTTTTCCCTCTGCCTACCTGCGAGGCCTGCTCTACGGCCAGGCCTGCGCTCTCCTCCAGCCTGTCCGGGCTGTTGAAGCTGGCGAAACCCCAGCCACCCTTTACCAGGGCACGGACGCAGCCGCCCGAGCTGGCCGTCCTGCCCGCCTCTTCCAATCGCTCGCCCCGGAAAACCAGCCGGCTCGACTGGCTCTCATCCAGGCGGACCTCAAGATAATCAGCTTTAAGCTTGCGGATAACGGAGAATAGTCTGTCCTGCATCGGCATCCTGAGATATCAATTTTAGCAGATAAACTCAGATAGGGGTAAAGCAGGCATGGCTGCCGACGGATGTCTGAGGGGGCCGGTTTGTTGACATAAGGGTCATACAGCCCGATAGACTTTTAGTACCGGCCGTTATATACTTTTGGCGGAGGTAACCGATGCAACCCAGTCTCGCCGGCAAGATCGAAAAGGCCAAGCGCTATGCAGAGGAGCCCGAGCGAGTAACCATCCACAATTTCTCAGCCGATTTCCGCGGCGAAAACGACAGCCACACCCTGTCATTCAGTGATGGTAAATGGTTCTGCAACTGCCATTTCTTCTCCCAGTGGGGCCAGTGCGTACATATCATGACGTTGCAGCGCCTGCTCGAAAGAATGCTCCCCGTAGCAGCAGATACCTCTCAAAAGGCTTAATCAGCCAGCTGTTTCCCGGGCGCCGTTAGACGGTGCAGGGTTAATCTATCTAAAATTACCTTCCTTGAAAGCTCTCCCGATGTCCGCCGCCAGGAACAATGACCCGGTCGCCAGTATGAGATCGTCCTCTGCGGAGGCGGACTGTGCAGCTGAAAGCGCTTCCGCAGCATCGTGTTTTATATCGGCGGTCACACCCTGTGACCGGAAAATATCGGCCAGCCGCCGGGCGGCAGCCGCCCTGGGGTGGCCCGAGCTGGTAACGATTACCTTCCATGCCGCTCCTGCTAATTCCCCTGCCATACTCTCGATGTCCTTGTCGCCGGAAGAGCCGAATATGACAATCAGCCTGTTGAAGTTCAAATATTTTTTTACCGATGAGAGCAGGACGTTCATCGAGTGGGTGTTATGCGCCCCGTCTATCACCAGCAGTGGTGCTTTACCAAGTATCTGGAGCCGCGCCGGCCATTTAACGTTTTTCAGCCCCGCCGCGATATGCTCCGAAGAGACCTTTGCTCCCCGCAACTGCAGCGTCTCTGCAGCTGCTACCGCCAGGCCGGCATTTTCCAACTGATAATCGCCCAGCAGCGGTATCCGCAGGTTATAACCGCCGTTCCCGCTGCGCAAGATGAAGGACTGCCCGTTCAGGTTTCCGCCCAGGCGCTTCCAGGTTATATCTTTACCCGCCAGGACAAGCTCGACACCGGACAACCTGCAGGCGCGTTTGATAACTGCCAGGGCCTCCGCTTTCTGGGGCGCGCTGATCACCGTGCAGCCGGGCTTGATGATTCCTGATTTTTCTGCGGCGATTTTAGAGAGTGTATCGCCCAGCACCCCCGTATGGTCGTAGCTGATGGAGGTCAGTATGCACACTTCGGGCCGGGCGATGTTGGTGGCATCCAGCCTCCCCCCCATGCCAGTTTCCAGCACCTGGAAATCCGCGCCCCTGTATCTGAAATAAAGAAAAGCCACGGCGGTCAGCGCTTCGAATGTGGTGATTTTGCCGAAGCGCGCGCGGCTGTTGATGACCTGCACGTGCTTGCGTACGTCGCCCGCCAGACGGGCGAAATCACTCTTTGTTATGGGGCGGCCGTCTACGGCGATCCGCTCCTGCCACGAGTACAGATGAGGCGATGTGAAAAGGCCGGTGCGGTAGCCGGCTGAGGTCAGTATGGAGGAAAGCATGGCTGCCGTGCTGCCCTTGCCCTTGGTCCCCGCTATGTGCACCGTCCTCCTTCCCCGCTGGGGCCGGCCCAGCCTTCCCAGCAGCATCTCCATCCTGCGCAGGTCGAAATTGGCGGCATCGTAGGCAGTAGCCGGCGATACCTCGTAGTCGGTAAGTCCCGCCAGATATGAAACGGCGGCAGCGTAGTCCATCGTAGACTGAATTATAACATTGCGGGACGAGACGGTCAGGGAGGCTGTCTGCGGGATTGCTCTTTCAGGGCTTTACGAACTTGGGCATGCTGCGGCCTTTCCACAGCGCCTTGCCCTGCATGGTCAGGATCATGGAAGAGAAGGCGACCACCGTCATGAAAATGGCGCTAAGGGGATAGAATAACACGACGTAGAGTGGGAAGTGGAAGCGAAGATTGCTGATCGTCCATAACACGATGTTGAGAACTACGGCAATGCCGGCCATGGCCGTTATCTCCAGCGGGATTTGCGGCTGCGCCAGTCCTATTGCCAGCACGATAGGAGGGCTGACATAGAAGATCAGAACCAGTATGTACATCAGCGTGATGAAATAGGGATCGAAATTGAAGGTGGCGAATGTGCTCTTGGTGAGGCCCTTCCAGGTCTGGTCGAAATTCCGGTACATCCTGCAGGAGATTAGGCCGCCCCCGTCCAGCAGTTTGTATTTCAGGCCCATGGCGTGCACACGCCTGCCGATGGCGATATCGTCGACCACATTGTGCCTGACCGCGGCATAGCCTCCTACCGCATCATAGGCGTCCCTGCGGAAGACAAGGAACTGCCCCAGTATGGCGAACAGAAGCGGATTGCGCTGCAGTCGTGTCAGCTCGAGCGGCACGCCGCACAGCATGCCGAGGTAAAAGGCCGGTATGCTCAGCAGCTCGGACCAGGAGACAACCTTCTGCCGCGGCAGTGCCGAAATCAGGCACGTATTCTCGGTTATCATGGCGGACGCCGCGCCTCGCAGCATTCCCGGTTCATGGTAGGTGTCGGCATCGACAAAAATCAGCAGTTCACCGTCTGCAGCTTCGGCAAGCTGCGAGCAGGCCCAGTGTTTACCCAGCCAATCATCGGGCAGCGGTTTTCCCTTTATCAGTACAAGCCTTGCATCCCTGGCTGCGAGCTCCTGCAATATCTCCCAGGTGCGGTCGGTGGAGTTGTCGTCCAGCACTATCACCTGGAAGTCGGGGTAGTCCTGTGCCAGCAGATCGCCGGCGCACCTGCCGATATTGGCCTCCTCATTGCGGGCGGGAACCAGGGCTGAACATCGAGGCCACGCTGGGGGCGCCGGATAGCTGTAAATGTGACGCAGATAGCGCATATTGAAAAGGGACACAGTCAGCAGCACCACCAGGCTTAACACAATAGCGGACTGCACGTAGAACAGGATTTCGAAAAAAAGCGTTTGGGGCATTCTGTCCTATTTCATACTCTCAGACTTCTGTATTTTTGAGCAGGCGTCAATCAGGGGCTCTTGCTTTTGGGCAGTTTGCGATCCTTCCAGGTAGCCCTGCCGGAGAGAGTCAGATACATGGATGAAAACAGAATCGCTGTTATCAACGATGCGCTGACTGGATAGAAGGGAACTGTATATATGGGCAGCTTGAAGCGCAGGTAGTAGCCGGAAAACAGCAGCAGCGAGGCGATGATGCTGATGGCCGCCAGCCCCAGCGACAGTACCGGAGGGTAGTTCGGCATTTTGTGCACGCCCAGCTCTATGATGGGCGCCCAAAAGGCGAAATTGATCCACAGCCAGGTGATGATGGAAAGGGGCACGTTGTATCCGCAGGCCGGGAAAGTGTTCTTGGAAAGGCCTTCGTGCAGCTCCGTCCAGTTGTGGTACATGCGGCAGGCCACATTGTCCGTGCCATCGAAAAGCCGGTAGCGCATGCCTGACATGATTACCTTCTCAGCCAGCTGGAGGTCGTCCAGTACCGACTGCCGTATGGCTTCAAAGCCTCCGATTGTCTCGTAGGAACTGCGGCGGAAAAGCATCAGCTTGCCGCTGCAGGATAATACGTTTACTCCACGGGGCCTGAAGCGGGCGGGCAGGGGCCTGCTGGCGAAAACGCCCAGCGCAAAGATGGGCATGATCAGCTTCTCGGCCAGGCTGCCCAGCTTGTGCCTGGGTATGATGGAAAGCATATCCGCCTTTTCCTCCTGCAGGGCGGCTACTGCGCAACTGAGAGTGCCGGGCGCGTGGACCGTATCCGCATCGGTGAACAAGAGCAGTTCGCCGTTGGACGCCCGATAAAGCTGATGGCAGGCCCAGTGTTTGCCAAGCCAGTCAGGCGGCAGGGGCTGACCGCTAATAATTTTGAGACGGGTATCGGTCTTTGCCAACTCCGCCAGTATCCTGCCTGTATCGTCCATGGAGTTATCGTTCAATACTATAACCTGGAAATCCGGGTAGTCCTGAGCAAGCAGCGAGCCGACGCAGGCGCCGATGTTTTCCTCCTCATTCCTGGCGGGAATCAAAACCGAGATACGCCGCACGGCATTGATATTTCTATAATCTTTTAAATTGCGCAGCGTGCGCATGTTTATACCGGCTATGATGAGCATGATCAGCAGGCACAGCACGATGAGCAAATTGGGCAGCAGCAGTGCATCACCGGCTATCATCGCTTTCCCACCGCCCTGCTTAGCCATGCCTGTGGCTCCGGCCAGCTTCTAAAATAGGAGTAACGTCTGATGGTCATGATGACGGCATGAGCAAGTCCGGTGCAAAACATAGGTGTTTTGTTCGCCTGAATAAATGGGTCAGGTATGAACATCAATAAAAGGAGAAAAATAAGCATCCCGACCACGCTGGCCCATACCCAGTTCTTCTGAAAGATGAACATGAATCCGATGCAAAGTCCCATGATCACCGGCGCCACCCAGCCCGTCAGGCCCAGCCAGACGCCGAATGTGGTCGCAACGCCCATTCCCCCTTTGAATCTAAGCAAAGGGGTAAAGGCATGCCCGATCACCGGCGCCACCGCAACGGCGGCCAGTTCCCATCCGGAAAGGCCGGAAAGCAGCTGGGCAAGCCATACGGGCACGGTGCCTTTAAATGCATCAAGCAAGGCAGCGATCACGTATAGAGTTTTGCTGCCGGCCCGGGCTACGTTGGTCGCCCCGGGCGCGCCGTCGCCATACTCCCTGATGTCCTTACGCAGGAATATTTTGCCGATCCAGACGGAGAAAGGCAGGCAGCCAAGTATCAGCCCTGCAACTATCCAGGCCAGGCTAATCATCAGATAATTATTATATAATTAAGCCGTGGAATTTGTCAGCCGTCTTCTCAATGCATCCCGGCGCAATCGCAGCCTGCTGTGCGTTGGGCTGGACCCCGATCCTGCCCGGATGCCCGTAAAAGATATTTTCGAGTTCAACCGGGCCGTCATCGATGCGACATCCGACCTGGTCTGCTGCTATAAGCCCAACCTGGCTTTCTACGAGGCATTGGGCATACGCGGTCTGCAGGCCCTCAGGAAAACTGTTGACTATATTCCACGGCATATCCCGGTCATCGGCGATGCAAAAAGGGGGGATATAGGCAACACCGCTGCTGCCTATGCCAGGGCGCTTTTCGATTACTATAAGTTTGACGCGGCGACTGTCAATCCTTACCTGGGTTACGATTCGATAGCGCCTTTTCTGGATTACCGGAGCAAGGGTGTATTTATCCTTTGCCGCACCTCCAACAGCAGCGCCTCCGACTTCCAGGACCTGGTGGATAATTTCGGCATGAAGTTTTATCAGTCGGTTGCCCTGCGCGCCGGAGACTGGAACCGGGGTGGAAATGTGGGATTGGTGGTGGGCGCCACATATCCCGATGAGTTGAAGGAGATAAGGAAGCTGTGCCCGGATATGCCTTTGCTGATACCCGGCATAGGAGCGCAGGGAGGCGACCTGGAGCTTTCCGTCAGGTACGGTGTTAACACCGCCGGGGAAATGGCTATTATAGTGGCGGCACGCCAGATTCTCTATGCTTCGGCAGGACCCGGCTACGCACAGGCAGCCCGCAAAGCTGCAAGTGAGCTTCGCGACAGTATCAATAAGTTCCGTGGAATTTAGACATATACGCGGAGGATGCCCCACATGGGTGATGCCGGAAAAGAAACCGTGTGCACCATTTTTCATATCGATCTCGACGCTTTTTTCGTCACCGTGGAGCAGGTGCTTAACCCGGCCCTGCGGGGAAAACCCGTGATAGTTGGCGGCAGGCCGGAGGGCAGGGGTGTGGTCGCATCGGCCTCGTATGAGGCACGCAAGTATGGGATACATGCTGCCATGCCCTTGTCCAGGGCAAGGAGGCTCTGTCCTCACGCGGTTTTTCTGGTGGGCAACTACCACAGGTACTCTGAGTTCTCGCGAAAATTCAAGCGTATACTGGGCGATTACAGCCCGTCTCTTGAGTCCGGCGGGCTTGATGAAGTTTATTTAGATGTGACCGGCTGTCAAAACTTCGGCTCCTGGCGGGCGCTTGCCTCCAAGATCAAGGAGCAGATAAGAAATGAGACGGGGCTGGTGGCCTCGGTGGGCATAGCCCCGTGTAAAGTCGTAGCCAAGGTTGCCTCCGATGCAGGAAAACCGGATGGGCTGGTCGAGGTGCCGCCCGGGCAGGAGAGAAGCTTTCTGGCGCCCATGCCGGTAGAGAAGCTGCCCGGCGTAGGAGACAAGACGGGCAAGGTGCTGAGATCGATGGGTATCCAGACTATCGGCCAGCTGGCCGATATGCCGGACGGCTTGTTTAAAACACGGTTTGGCGACGGCATGATATGGCTCCAGCAGCATGCGCGCGGACTGGACGGCAGCACCGTTGAAGAACGCGGCGAGGCCAAGTCCGTCAGCCGTGAGACCACCTTCGAACAGGATACCGTTGATATGGCCACACTCAGGGCCACGCTCCGCTACTTCTCCGAGAAGCTGGGCGCCGAATTAAGGGACATGGACAGGACGGCCAGGACTGTCACTCTCAAACTGAGATATGCGGATTTTGAAACGGTCAGCCGGGGCCTGACTTCGCGGCTGGCCACCAATCTGGACGATGAAATTTTCAGGGAAGCATTGAAATTGCTGGAATCGACGCTTGGGAAAAAATTCCGGCCGGTCAGGCTGATCGGGCTGGAAGTTTCCAATCTGACCGGCCCGGAGACGCAGCTTAGCCTGTTCGACAGCGAGACAAAAAGGCTGGAGAAACTGGACCGCGCCATCGACAGGGTACGCGACAAGTACGGATTTGACGCTATACAGACTGGCTATACCATAGAGCTTAAGCGGAAATCAGCCGGGCGCCGCCTCCGGGATGAGAAGCCGCCGCCTGGTTAGAATAACTTGAATACCTTTTTAAGCAGCCAGATGATGATCAGGATAATGCCGATGATGAGGGCCAGGTTGATCAGCCAGCCGAGGCCCGGCATGGCGATGAAACCCAGCAGCCACAGTACCAGCAGGATGATGCCGATGATTAACAGTATGTTCATAACCACCTCCCTTTTGTAATGCTGTAGATATTTGTTACGAAAATTATAACAGCACTGCTATTCACAAAACCAGAAATGTCCTGCTGAAGCCTGGTAAGGTCGTAAAAGTAAATTTGCAATATAATATTAAATAATGAGTTTCAGAGACTGCCTGCAGGTATCGATCCAGGTACTGCGTTCAAATAAAATGAGATCCGCGCTCACCATCCTGGGGATCGTGATAGGCGTGAGCTCGGTCGTGTTCCTGATCTCCTTCGGGAGGGGGCACGAGGCCAACCTGATGGCCATCTTTAAGAGCCTGGGCGCTGAGACTATTTATATCACCAGCGCTTCGCAGATGACAGACCAGATATCCGGTATTACGCGCAAGTTGACTATGGAAGATGCTGAAGCACTGGAGAACTCAAGCCGGCTGCCCTCGGTAGCCCTGGTATCCCCCATGACCGAAAAAATGTCGACCGTCACTTACGGCAATGAGAAGGTCGGCACGGACGTGATGGGCGTGGTGCCCAATATCCGCAGCATCATCGACTACCCCTTGGAGAGCGGCTCATATATAACGGACGACCATGTTATTTCCGGCGCCGCCGTGGCCGTGCTGGGCGCAACCGCCAGAACAAATCTGTTTAAGGACGAGGACCCGCTGGGTAAAAGCATACGCATAAACGGCCGCAATTTTGAGGTCGTCGGCGCCCTGGAGGCTAAGGGGGGATTTTTCCCGGGCGCGGACGACTTCATCATGATACCGCTGACAACCATGCAGGCCAGGCTGTCGGGCGAGACCACCACGGAAGGCCGACCGGTGCAAACCATCGCTGTCAGGGCACTCTCGCCCGCCCACATCGACAGCGCCAAGGACGAGGCGGTATCGGTGCTCAGACAGCGCCACCATATTCGGGAGGGGGAGGACAACGATTTCTACGTCATGGACATGCGCGATATCATCAACCAGATGAAACAGGCGCTGGAGGTCTTTCAACTTTTTCTGGCCAGCGTCGGCGCCATTTCCCTGGTTGTGGGCGGGATTGGCATCATGAATATTATGCTTGTTTCGGTCACCGAACGGACACGCGAGATCGGCATCAGGAAGGCTATCGGCGCCAGGAGGCTGGATATCGTGAAGCAGTTTCTGGTAGAGTCTTCCATTCTCAGCATATCGGGCGGCGTCATCGGCATATTCATCGCCTTTCTCTTCGTGCTGATGGTAACCGGCGTCCAACTGGGAGGCTATACGGTCCAGGCGCCTTTTTCCATCGATATAGTGCTGATCGCCCTGGGCGTGTCCACTTTTATCGGCATAGCTTCGGGACTCTATCCGGCAGTTCGCGCAGCTGGGATGGACCCGGTCGAATCGCTGCGATACCAGTAGGAGTTAGGTATGGCGAAAGTTGAGACGGAAAGACGCGGACAGGTCCTTGTGGTCAGGATAAACCGGCCTGAGGCCCGCAATGCAGTGGACGGTGAAACTGCCGGATTGTTGGAGGAGGCAGTGAACGGTTTCAAGCGCGATAACGGCCTCCGGGTCATGGTGCTGACGGGGTCCGGGGACGTCTCATTCTGTGCGGGTGCAGACCTGAAAGCGGCGAGGACTTTGATGGAGAGAAAGCGTGCCGGGAGCAGCGGCCCCATGGGTTTCAGTCGCATAACCGATGTGGAAAAGCCGACTATAGCGGCTGTCAACGGTTACTGCCTGGCGGGAGGGCTGGAGCTGGCCTGCTGGTGCGATTTCCGCATCGCCGCTGCAGGGGCCCGGTTCGGCGTGGTCAACCGGCGCTGGGGTGTGCCTCTCATCGACGGCGGTACGCAAAGGCTTCCCCGCATCGTGGGGCTGGGCAATGCGCTCTACCTGATCGAGAGCGGGGTCATGATCGACGCGGAGCATGCGCTGAGGATGGGACTGATCCAGGAGATAGTGCCCGATGGGACGGCCCTGGACAGGGCTGTTGATCTGGCCGTCAGGATGGCGCAATATCCGTGGACCAGCCTGGTCAATGACCGCAAAGCAGCTTACCAGGGGTTGGCCCTCAATTTGCCGGAGGGCATCCGGAGGGAAAAGAGGATACATGCCCGGTTCTTCAAGGACATAGAGATGTTCGAGGGGCTGGAGAGGTTTAAACAGGGTAAGAGGCCGCAGCCGCCCACTCCGCCGAAATAAGGGGCGAACTATCCCGCTAATGTTGCGGGGTTTTCAGGTTCTTCACCAGGTAGAGTATGCGGCAGCTGATCTCGAGCAGCTCGGTGATAACGTACGCTTCCTCAAGTGTCATGCCCCTGGCGAAGCTGCCGTGACGGTGAACCATGACTACCGCGTGCGTTTTCAGCGCCTCGGCGACCTCATCTGCAGCGCCGCCGGGCTTGGGCTCGAGTCCGAATCCTACTACCGGCACTTCGGGGATAAAAAGCCTGCCCCCTTCGTCCTCGGTGTGGATGATATGCTGGACGAATGAGAGGGCTGTGGCATAAACGGGATGGCTGTGTACGACCGCCTTAAAAAGTCCCTTTTTGTAGATTGCTCGGTGCACCTGCAGCTCGGACGAGGCGAAACGGGTATTCTCATCGTCCTTTTCCAGGCCGGTCCTGATCAGGTCCGATTCCGAAAGGTACCCCAACCGGCTGCCGCTGCGGGTGATGATTACGCTGTCCTGGTCCCTTATGCTCAGGTTGCCGCCGTGGACTGAAACCATGCCGCGGCTGTAGAGATCAGATCCCACGGACTGAAAATGCGACAGCAGATCGTTTGTCACTGGGCGGCCTCCTGCGGAAGCGCTACTTCTTTTGAGAAGCGTTGTATTTTTTCATCAGGCGCGACTTTTTACGCGCCGCCGTATTAGGGTGGATCACTTTGCGTTTGGCCGCCTTATCCAGGGAGCTTATGGCCTCTGTCACGGCCGTGCGGGCCTCGGCGCTTTTTTTTGTGGTGACTAATTTCTCGGCTCTGGTGACCTTGCTCTTGGTTCCGCTCCTGATGGCCTTATTACGTTCGGCTTTTCTTCGCGCAGACCGGGCTGATTTTTCCGCTGTCTTAGTCTTGGGCAATTGTGACTACCTCCTTTGATATCACGAACTGATGTTCATTCTGGCAGAATGGGCCTTGGTTGCGTTGATCACGCCGCGCAGGGCCATAAGCCTGTTCAATATATGGTTCAACTGAAGCATGCTCTTAATCTCTATTGTCGCAAACATGGTGAACACATCGTCATTGTACTGGGTGTTCACGCTGGTAATATTAATCTTTTCCTCGGCAACCGCCGTGGTAATGTCCCGCAACAGCCCCACCCGGTCGAAAGCTTCCACCTTGATGTCAACCGGGTACACATCCTCCATCTGCCCCCAGCTCACATTGATCAGCCGCTCCTGCTCTTCTTCGTTTACAACGTTAATGCAGTTTTTACGGTGTACAGTGATGCCGTGGCTGCGTGTAATGTACCCGATAATATCATCACCGGGCACTGGATGGCAACATTGAGCAAGGTGCGTGAGCAGGTCGCCCACACCCAGCACCTGTATGCCCGAGCCCTTTTGCCGCGTTGGCGCGGCAGTGGGTTTGGCAAGCGGGATCACCTCCGGCTCTCCGGCGAGCTTGGTGGCGATCTGGTGAGGTGTGATGCCGCCGTACCCTACGGCGGCCAGGAAGTCGTCGGTGGTGTCGAAATTGAGCTGCCCGGCGAGCTCTTCGTAGTTGGCATCATCGATGCCCATGCGCTTTAGCTCTTTTTCCAGTATGGACCTGCCGCGTTCGATATTTTGAGTGCGTTCCTGCTTCTTATACCAGGCACGGATTTTCTCTTTGGCATGGGCCGTCTTGACGAAACCCAGGTCCGGATTGATCCAGTCAAGGCTGGGCGCTTTCTCGGCCTTGCTGGCCACTATCTCGACAATGTCGCTGTTTTTAAGCTCGTAGTTGAGGGATACCAGCTTGCCGTTGACCTTTGCGCCGATGCAACGGTGCCCCAGGTCCGTGTGAATGCGATAAGCGAAATCCAGGGGTGTGGCCCCGCGGGGGAAGGGCCTTATCTCGCCTCTGGGAGTGTAAACGAAGACCTGGTCGGTGAAAAAGTCCTCTTTCAACGAGGTCAGGAACTCCTCGCTGTCGAGGGAACTCTGCCAGTCTATGAGCTGGCGCAGCCAGGATATTTTTTCCTCGAAATTCAGGTCCGGTTTGGCCCCTTCTTTGTACCGCCAGTGAGCGGCCACTCCATACTCCGACATGCGGTGCATGTCATAGGTGCGGATCTGTATCTCAAGCGGCGTCGACGCGCCGTCGCCGGTCATGACCGTGGTGTGCAGCGACTGGTATCCGTTGTCCTTGGGATTGGCTATGTAGTCATTGAACTCTTCGGTGATGGGGTGCCAGGTATTGTGTATGATGCCCAGGACTTTGTAGCAGTCCGGGACGGTATGGACAAGCACGCGCAGGGCGAAAAGGTCGTGAATATCGCCAAAGCTCCGGCCGATGGCAGTATACTTCTGTATCTTGTTAAAGATGCTGTAAATGTGCTTGGGGCGGCCGTAAACCTCGCCCTTGATTCCCGCTATGACCATTTCGTCGCGTAGAACGCGGGCGGCGTCATCGATAAAACCCTCGCGTAAGGAGCGGCGCACCGCTATCATCCGCGCGATCTCGCGGTAATCCTCCGGATGCAGGTAGCGGAAAGACAGGTCTTCGAGCTGCCACTTGATCTCCCACATGCCCAGCCTGTGGGCCAGCGGGGCATATATCTCCAGCGTCTCCTGAGCGATAGCCTGTCTCCTATCGGGCGGTAATGCCTCCAGCGTATTCATGTTATGCAGTCTGTCGGCAAGCTTGATGAAGACTACGCGCAGGTCTTCGGCCATGGCGATAAGCATCTTGCGCAGGTTTTCCGCCTGCGTTTCCTGGCTGGTGACAGCTATATCACGCTTCCATGCCAGCCTGCTCAGTTTGGTCACCCCGTCCACCAGCTTACTGACATCGGGCCCGAACTGTTTTTCGAGCTGTGAGATGGGAATATTGCAGTCTTCGGGCACGTCGTGCAGAAGCGCAGCGGCCAGTGTGGCGGCGTCGAGTTGCAGGTCGGCCAGGGTCATGGCGGTCTGAAGAGGATGTTCCAGGAAAGGTGCGCCTGATTTACGTTTCTGGCCGTCGTGAGCCTTGAGGGCATAATTATAGGCGGCCTCCACGATAGCCAGCTTGTCGGGAGGCAGGTATTCCCTGGCCTTAGTAAACAGAGGAGTGGGATCCATGCGTACACCGATCAACTGTATAATAAAGCATGGCTACAACCCGTGGCAAATGTTTTCCGTATTTAATGTGACTTCAGTCATTTGCATGCCGTATTCTCAGGTATTATCATATTTGAACTGGCGGTACCGGATATTCAGTAAGAATCTGATTGCTGGTGGGGCAAACCGCCGGTGTTATTACCAAATATCTGGAGGTACATAGATGAAAATAGTAAAACTGTGCCGCGAAGGCTCCTGCTGCCCGGCAGTAACCGTTTATGAGGACAAAGTCGAGATCGGCGAAGACGCCAACACCTGCGTCCTTTCCCGCGACGAGTTCGAAATACTCAAAGAGAAGATTCTCGCCAGGGAAATCTAACAAAACCTTAATTCTTTAAATAATCAATAGGGTCCACCGTCCCACCAGGTGGATCCTATTTTTTTACCTCAGCCGCTGGGCGGGATTTGAACTTCCCACGCTATAAATGTATCCTTGATTGGCCGTTTTTAAGCGGCAAGAGAAAGGAAACGCCATGAGATCTTCTATATACGACGAGTTGAACAGCATATTTTTCCCGCGGAATACGGCCGTAATAGGCGCCTCGCCGAAGGACAATTACACTTATTCACTGCTGGCGACCAAAATGCGGGATAACCTCTACCTCGTCAATCCGAACTACCAGGAAATCGTGGGCAGGAAATCATATGCAAACATCATGGATATCGATGCTCCCATCGATTACGTCGTAATAGCGGTCCCGGCGGAGCACGTGCTGGGCGCCGTAGGCGATTGTATAAAAAAAGGCGTCAAGGGCGTGCATATCTTTACCTCCGGCTTCAGCGAGACAGGGCTCCCGGAAGGGATCAGAAGGGAAAAAGAGCTGGCGGACCTTGCCAGGGGCAAAATCAGGATAATCGGGCCCAACTGCATGGGCACCTACTGTCCCAAATCAGGCCTGTCCTTTAATCCGGCTTCCACCAATATCGAGGGGAATATAGGAGTTATCACGCAAAGCGGCACTTTCGCTCAGGCGTTCATCTACGCCGGCCGGACCATGAATATGAAAATCAGCAAGATGGTCAGCTACGGCAACGCGGTAGACCTGAATTGCCCCGACTTCCTGGAATATCTGGCGGATGACCCTGATACCAACGTTATCGCGCTTTATATCGAAGGAATCAGGGACGGTAAGCGGTTGAGGGCTGCGCTGGCGTACGCGGCCGGCAAAAAGCCCGTTATTGCGCTCAAGGGCGGTGTAACGGGTGCAGGGGGGCGCGTGGCATCATCGCACACGGGCTCGCTGGCGGGAGCGGCACAGACCTGGTCCACCATGTTCAAACAGTGCGGCGTGGTTCAGGTGGATGACGTGGACGATCTGCTCAACACGGCCAAAACGATGAGCCTGTCCAGGATCCCATCAGGTAATGGAGTCTCGATCGTGACCTATTCCGGCGGATTTGCCGTGGTCCAGAGCGATATGTGCGTAAAGGCCGGCCTTCAGGTCCCCCAGTTCTCACAGACGGCCATTGATCAATTCAGGAAATTCGTCCCGGCGGCTGGCACCATGATAGGGAACCCGCTCGATTCATGGCAGCTGTTTTACCGGTATTCCGGCGAGGGCAGGCTGTCGGACGTGCTGCGCATCGTATCGGATGAGAAAGAGATTCACAGCATAATATTGCAGTTCGACATAATACGGTTTATGACCATGATGTGGGGCCAGGGCACGGAGGAGAAGCTGAAGGTCATTACCGAGGACTTTTTAACCGGCCTCAGATTTGCGCGCGACAAGGCCGGAAAGCTGGTGATGCTGACCATAGGCCTGGATGCTTATACCGATAACGAGATGGAACGCCGCCTGTCTTTGCTGGTCAGGGATACCTGCGATGAGGCGGGATTTGCTGTGGCCGCATCGCTTGCCGAGGCTATCAGAACGGTCTCTTACATGTACAGGTATGCTGCCATAAGAAAAAAATAATTGAGGGAGGGGTGAGGTATGGTGGAAGCGACCGGCTTTGCGGTGGTACTGGTAACAGCATCCGGTGCGGAGGAAGGAAGCAAGATAACCTCTCTCATCCTGGAAAAGCGCCTGGCAGCCTGCGTCAACATCGTTCCCAAAGTATCTTCGCTGTTCTGGTGGCAGGGTAAAATAGATGCCGCCGATGAAGTGCTGCTGATTATCAAGACCAGGATGTCCCGGGTGAAGGATATAGTTGACGCGGTGAAAAGCGTTCACAGCTATACTGTGGCGGAGGTGATAGCGCTGCCCATCGTAGCCGGCAACAAAGGCTATCTGGATTGGATCGACGGTGAGGTCGGGGAATAGGCAACGGTTTGCCCTCCTGTAATATAATAATGGCCTGATAGGGAGAATGAATTTGTTTAAAGCACCGCGGGGCACAGCCGATACTCTGCCGGATGAGCAACCCTACTGGCGCTATATCGAAGAGAAGGCGCTGGAGACCTGCCGTCTGTACGGATACAGCCGCATCAGCACGCCGGCCTTCGAGGAGGCAGGCCTCTTTTTGCGCAGCGTGGGCGAAGGGACGGATATCGTAAACAAGGAGATGTACATCTTCAAGGACCGCAGCGACAATGAGATGGCGCTCAGGCCGGAGGGGACTGCGCCCGTTTGCCGCGCTTACCTGGAACACGGCATGGATAATCTCCCGCAGCCCGTAAAGCTGTTCTATTTCGCAGACATCTTCCGCTACGAGAGGCCGCAGGCGGGACGATACCGGCAGCACCACCAGTTCGGCTGCGAGGCCATCGGGGAGCAATCCCCCGTACTGGACGCAGAAGTAATTCATATGTCCCTCAGCTTCTTCGGTTCGCTGGGGCTGGCGGATTTTTCCCTGCAGTTGAACAGTATCGGCTGCAAGAAATGTCGCCCCGGCCATTTGCAGAAGTTGAAGGAATACTACGAGCCTCTGAAGGGGCAGCTGTGCGATGATTGCCGGGTCAGGCTGGAAAAGAATCCGTTGAGGCTGCTGGACTGCAAGAAGCCATCCTGCCAGTCTGCGGCCGATCTTGCTCCCAAGAGCGCTGATTATCTTTGTCCCGAATGCGGCCAGCACTTCGGCTCGTTGAAGGATTATCTGACGGCACTGAATATCAGGTTTGTATTAAACCACAGGCTTGTCAGGGGACTGGATTACTATACTAAAACGGTATTTGAGATCCAACCTGCCGACGGGGGTTCACAGAGTGCGCTGGGAGGCGGCGGACGCTATGACGACCTGATCGCCATGATAGGCGGCAAGTCTGTGCCGGGCATAGGTTTTGCCGCCGGGATCGAGCGCATAGTACTGAACTTGAAGACTCAGAATATCGGTGTTCCCCCTGCAGCCAGGCCGGCCGTCTATATCGCCTGTATGGGAGAGGACGCCAGGGTGGAGGCGGTGAAGCTGGCGGCAGCTCTGCGCAGCGAATCCATCCCGCTGTTGATCTCCTCGGGCGAGCGAAGCCTCAAGGCCCAACTCAGAAATGCCAATAGTGCCGGCGTCCGGTACGCGGCCATCATCGGTGGCGATGAGATGAAGGCCGGCACCGCGATGGTGCGCAACATGGAAACGGGCGAACAACAGGAGATGAGACCGGACGAACTCATCGCTATTCTGAAAGAAGCTAAATAATAGCAGGAGAATACCGGAATGGATACTTTCGAGGCCATTTTCAGCAGACGCAGCGTGCGCCAGTTCAAGGATACGCCGGTTGCCGACGATGTTCTCAACAGGGTGCTTGAGGCGGCGCGCTGGGCGCCCTCCTGGGCCAATACGCAATGCTCACGCTATGTCGTTGTAAAAGATGCAGAGACCAAAATGCGTTTATCGGATTGCCTCAACAAGGGCAATCCCGCCACTGAGGCTATCCGTCGTGCTCCCATTGTTATTGTTGCCTGTGCTGAACTTGGCAAATCAGGCTACTACAAAGGTAATGTGTCAACGGACAGGGGTGACTGGTTCATGTTCGATGCCGGCATTGCCATGCAGAACCTTTCGCTGGCGGCCTGTGCCCTGGGCCTGGGTACCGTGCATGTCGGATTTATACCGGATTCAAAAAAGGTTGATGCCGTACTGGAGCTGCCGGAGGGCGTAGTATCGGTGGAGATGACGCCGCTGGGCTATCCGGCGGGCGAAACGAAAGCACCGCCGCGCAAGGAGATATCGGAGCTCGTATTTTACGAAAAGTACGGCAAGCATTAGAATTTAGGCAGCGTAACTCGCAGGACAACCACCGCCCGCTGCGGCTGAGGCAGCCGGAACAGCTTCACCGTGCGGGCCTGTAATTTTATAAAGGAGGGAGATATGGCCAGGACGATCGCAGAGATCAATGAAAAAATCAAAAAAGGCCAGGCGGTCGTGGTCACTGCTGAAGAAGTGATCGGCATCGCCCGCAAGAAGGGAGTCGCAACCGCAGCCAGGGACATCGATGTTGTGACCACCGGGACGTTCGGCCCGATGTGCTCTTCCAGCGCATATATGAACCTCGGCCATACCAAACCCAGGATAAAGGTGGGTGGAGGCAGGGTTTACCTCAATGACGTGCCGGCTTACACGGGCGTAGCGGCCGTTGATATCATACTGGGCGCTACAGCCATGCCGGATGACGACCCGAAGAACAGGATTTATCCGGGGGAGTTCAACTATGGCGGAGGACACGTAATCGAGGAGCTTGTTGCCGGGAAAGACATCAGGCTGGTGGCCAACGCCTACGGCACTGACTGCTATCCGCGCAAGAAGCTGGAGACATTGATAAATATCGATGGCATCAATGAGGCCATACTGTTTAACCTGCGCAACGCTTACCAGAACTACAACGTGGCTGTGAACCTTAGCAACCGCATGATCTACACTTATATGGGTGTTCTCAAGCCCAGGCTGGGCAATGCCAATTTTTGCTCAGCGGGCCAGTTGGCTCCACTGTTGAACGATCCACTATACAAGACAATCGGCATAGGCACGCGTATTTTCCTGGGCGGCGGCACCGGGTATGTTGCCTGGCATGGAACGCAGCATAACCCGTCCGCGCCACGTACCGAAAAGGGAGTCCCCACGCGCGGCGCTGGCACCCTGGCGGTCATCGGCGACCTCAAGCAAATGAGCCCCAAATGGCTGGTGGGCACAAGTTTCCTCGGCTATGGCGCAACATTGACCGTGGGCATAGGTGTCCCCATTCCCATTTTGAACGAGGAGATACTGCAGTACACTCTGGTGACCGACGCTGATATACTGGCGCCGGTTGTGGACTATTCAGACTCCTATCCCAATAGAAAGCCGGATGTACTGGCCGAGGTCAGCTATGCCGAGCTGAAATCAGGGAAGATCCACTTCGGCGGCAAAGAGATACCGACAGCCTCGCTGTCGAGCTATCCGGGAGCTATGGAGATAGCATCCACTCTCAAGCAATGGATCGGCAGCGGTCGGTTCCTGCTGAGTGAGCCGGTTGCGCCGCTGCCGGGTGTGGAATCCGGCGTAAAAATCAGAGCTCTCGAAGAAAGGCCGATACCCTGAAGGAGGCAAGGATTATGAAAGTAGCCAAGAAAATCGTACTACATTTTCCGCAGCAGACCATCGATAAGCCCATCGTCAGCGGCCTGATCAGGGAATTCGGTCTCGATTTCAACATCCTCAAGGCCTCTATTTCTCCGGGTGAGGAAGGCTTGATGATCATGGAACTGACGGGCGAGCAGAAAGACTATAACCGAGGCATCAAATACCTGCGAGAGGCGGGGCTTGAGATACAGTACCTCAGCCAGGATGTATGGCGCAACGACGAGAGGTGCACCCACTGCGGGGCATGCATAGCCATGTGCCCTACCAGGGCATTCAGGCTCGAGGAGAAGACGCGCAAGGTACTCTTCGATAACTCGAAATGCATAGTATGCGAACTGTGCGTAAGAGCCTGCCCGCCCAGGGCCATGGAGCTTAAATTCTGAGCGGGCGGGTTTGAAGATCCCCCTACGGTTTCGTTGCAGGGGCGTACCTTCGGTAAGCATGGGTATGATATGTACGAGCAACGTACCTACCGCCACGATATAAAGGAGCGGGACCTTGTCTCCTTCCAGGCCGCAGTAAAGGAAACGGACCTTTATATTCGCGCCGCCAGGGACCTCAGCGCTGAAGCTGTGGCCGCTATCAATGAAGTGAGGGGGCCGCTGGAGAGGTATATCAGGGAACATCCCATTTTCCTGCATAGTCTGGAGCCGCTGCCCGTCGACAGGCATGCGCCGGAAGTTGTAAAGAGGATGCAGCAGGCTGCACGGCTGGCGAAAGTCGGACCTATGGCAGCCGTAGCCGGCGCCGTCGCACAGATGGTGGGGGAAAAACTATTGCATTTATCAGCCGAAATAATCGTGGAGAATGGCGGTGATATCTATCTAAAGGTCGGTAGAAAGAGGACAGTGGCTATTTACGCTGGTGAGTCGGTGTTTTCCGGTAAGCTGGCTATCGAAGTTGCGCCTGACCGCACACCGCTGGGTATCTGCACATCATCAGGGAAAGTCGGGCCGTCGCTCAGTCTGGGTATAGCGGATGCGGCAGTTGTCGTTGCGCCGTCTGCGGCGCTGGCCGATGCCGTGGCAACGGCGGTGGGCAATGCTGTGAAAAGCGAGGATGACGTGGATGCCGCGCTCGAGTTAGGCCGTCGGATCAAGGGGATCAGCGGAATAGTATTGATAGCAGGCAGCAACCTGGGCGTGTGGGGCGATGTACCCCTGTTGAATATATGAACGGCCGGTCTAACCACTGCAGCAGTGCACGCTGATAGTGATGGTGAAGGAGCCGGTACCTCCCCTTCCATCGGAAACCTCGCAATTGACGGTATATGTGCCGGGATCCCCGGCAGCCAGCCATTGAATATTGGGGCCATCGCCGATGATTTTTCCACCGGTAGCTCTCCAGACATAGGTCAGCTGGTCTTTATCATGGTCTTCCGCAACGCAATCGATGAGTGCTGTCTCATATTTACGGATGACCAGCTCGGGTGTCTTTTTTAGCTCCTCCGGGGAGGCATTTGCCTTAACGGTGACAGGCATACGTCCAGGTCGGGTGAACTTTAAGGCGATAATCGACGGCGGATTGTTGGGTTTTTCCGGCACGCTGACGGTGATGTCATGGGAGACGGCCCCGCCCTTTCCATCGCTGACCACGACAGTAATTAAGTAGCTGCCGGGGTTCTCTGGAGCCGTCCATGTCGCGGAGGAGCCGATGCTGTCGACCGTTCCCCCGCTGGTGGTCCAGCGGTATGTGAGATGATCTCCGTCGGGATCGGTGGCCGTGCAGAGGATATTCGACGTGCCCAGAGGCTGGACAATCGCAGAGTCGGCATGTAGGTCGGTGATGATGGGCGGATTGTTTACCGGTTCAGGAGGCGCCTCAACAGTTTGTGAGGCCGATTGACCGCCGCATCCGGACAGGGCAGCGATCAGGATTAAGCCCAGTGCATGCAATTTTACTTGGCGAAAATTCAGATTTGAAAACATTGCAGTAGTACCTCCTGCCTTGAGGAGCGGAATATTGTGGATTAGAACTTATCCCTGGACACTATTTTATTAATCCATACCTGATGTGAGAAAAAAGATCCCGGGTGCACTATTATAATGATTACCGCCAGAATGAAAAGGGCCACATCATAGTACATCGATTGAATTGGGGTCAATCCACCAAACCATTGCTCCCAGATGCCGAAGCACTCGCACTGAGGATATTCTTCCAGACCCTGTGAAATCATGTATGAGTTGTTGGCCATGAAGCCCAGCACCAGCGGCAATACCAGGATAGCCATAAAGCGCGGCCAGATACCTATGACCAGCAGAAGGCCGAGAAGAACCTCACCCGCCGGCAGGATCCAGGGTATAAAAATAAGGCCGATGAAGCGGGCGAACTCCGGGGTCAGCAGGAAATCCGGGATAATCCTGTCCAGGAATTCCGTCTGTCCGGGAATCTGGCCGAGATTGGCGAGCTTGCCGCCGCCTGCAAATATAAGCGTTAATCCGACGATCAAGCAGGCGATTATGCTGATGATGCTGCGCACCAGTGGCTGTTTGTCATATTCATAGTCCAATGGTAAATTACCATCCTTAGTTCTTGATTCGTTAAATAGGCCTTGACTTGCAGAAAATTATAATCTACACTATTGCGAGTATGCAAACCCTGGTTGATGGTGAGTCTTAAGCTGGCTGCCTCTTAAAATCGGGAGACCATATTGCCGGGATTAAGACTCCCAGCGTGTGTTTCAAGAGGTCCTGGGCCATACAGACCCGTCAATATCCATGGTGCATAGTTATTATCAACTAAGGAGGCATCAATGGCCCTAACGGACAAAAATCTTACCTGCGCTGAATGCGGTGGATCATTTGTATTCACAGTAGGCGAGCAGGAATTCTATCAGTCGAAAGGACTTCAGAACGAGCCCAAGCGCTGCCCTGATTGCAGGACCAGCAGGAAACAGTCCCGCTCGGGCGGTGCCGGCAAAGCCAGGCAGATGTTTAAAGCCACCTGCGCAAGGTGCGGTGCCGAGTGCGAAGTACCCTTTGAGCCGAGACAGGAACGTCCGGTTTACTGCAGCAGCTGTTACGCGTCGTCCAAACCGGAACGTTAAACATATTGCTCCCGCAGTCTCCCGCGGGAGCCTTAATATATAGATAGCTGCGGGGCGGCAGAGCGGTCTTTAGTGAAAGTAGGCGTCTGCAAATTAAAGATCCATATCCCGGGGAGCAGGTCTCTCAAGGATAAAAGAAGTATCGTTAAATCCCTTGTAATGCGCCTGCAGAAGCAGTTCAATATCTCCGTCGCCGAGGTCGATGACCATGACCTGTGGCAGATGGCAACGATCGGATTAGCCAGCGTTTCCAACCACAATAACCGTGTTGATGAGGTCATCAGTGCGGCCATCAGCCTGATAGAACACAATTATCCATCAGTTGAGATCGTGGATAAAGAGATCGAAATCTACTGAATCGGGTTGTGCATCCCCCAGGGCAGTATAATTGACGCATGGATACCTCTGCATTCCTCGATTACCTCAGGAACGGCCCCGAGTATAAGGACCAGATCGTTCATGTTCAATATATCCCTCCTCGCGATGCGCGCCCGGGGTGGCCCGACAAGCCGTTTCATCCCGTGCTGCAGGAGCAGCTCGACAGGCTCGACCTGAGCACACTCTATTCACACCAGGCCGAGGCCATAAATAAAATCAGGCTGGGTAAAAACGTGATGGTTGCAACACCCAGCGCCAGCGGCAAGACCATCTGCTATAACGTACCGGTGCTTAATACCATGCTTGAGGAGCCCTACGCCCGCGCCCTCTACCTCTTCCCTACCAAGGCACTGGCCCAGGACCAGTTGCGCGGCCTTGTATCGCTGGCTGGAGACGCGATTAATTTGCCCTGGGAGTGCGCCACTTATGACGGGGATACGCCCGGCGACGAACGTGCCGGCATCAGAAAAAGAGCACGTATTGTGCTCACAAATCCGGATATGCTGCATGCCGGCATCCTGCCCAATCATAAATCGTGGGATCGGTTCTTCAAGCGCCTGAAATATGTGGTGGTCGACGAGGCGCACATATACCGTGGAGTGTTCGGTTCTCACGTTGCCTGCGTACTGCGCAGGCTGAGACGGATCTGTGCTCATTACGGCAGCAGGCCACAATTTGTGTTCTGTTCGGCCACTATTGCCAATCCGGGGCAGCATGCCGAGGGCCTGGCGGGCCTGCAATTTGAAGTTGTGGATGGGGACGGCGCCCCTTACGGGGGCAAAGCATTCGTCTTCTGGAATCCGCCTATCGTTGACGAAGCGCGCAGCCTGCGGCGCAGCGCCAACAGCGAGGTTACCCATCTGTTAACGGAGCTTATACGCAGGCAGGTGCGTACTCTGGCCTTTGCCTCCACACGACGCTTGACCGAGCTCATCTATGTATACAGCCGCGACCTGCTCGGCAGCCCGCTGGGGGAAAAGATCAGGCCGTACAGGGCCGGCTATTTGGCTTCCGACCGTCGGGAGATTGAAAGAGAGCTGTTTTCGGGGGAACTGCTAGGGGCGGTGGCCACCAGCGCCCTTGAGCTGGGGATAGACATCGGCGGGCTGGATGCCACGGTGCTTACCGGATATCCGGGCAGCATAGCCAGCACGTGGCAGCAGGCCGGAAGGAGCGGGCGCAGGGGTGAGAAATCCATCACTTTTTTCGTGGCCCAGAATAATCCGCTCGACCAGTATTTCATGCATAATCCCGATTTTTTCTTCGGCAAGCCCTTTGAGAACGCCCTCATCAACTGGGAGAACATAAACGTACTGCATCCGCACCTGCTCTGCGCGGCATGGGAGAAGCAGCTGGATGAAAAAGACAGGGAATATTTCGGGGATGCTCTGGATGCGGCCGGAGACGAGCTGTGCAGGGAAGGGAAGCTGAGAAGAGAGGGCGACCGCTGGCATATCTCACCCCGGCTGTCGCACCCGGCGCAGGATATAAATATCAGGACCGCATCTGCCGATCAGTACCAGCTGCTGGACTCATCCCGGGGCTACCAGGTGCTGGAGACGATCGAGGAAGATCACGCCTTCTGGCAGGTACATCCCGGCGCGATCTACCTGCATCAGGGCGACTCCTATTTCGTCAAAGAACTCGATATCGTGAAGCATATTGCCGTGGTGGAGCCGGCTGCCGTTCCTTATTACACACAGACCATGGAGCTGACAGATATCAAGATACTTAAGCAGATGAAGGAGAAGGAGTCCGGCGGAGTTAAGGTCTGCCTGGGTATGGTGGACGTGACGAATCAGGTGGAGGGTTTCCGTAAAAAGAAGCACTATACGGATGAGATCGTGGGGGAGGAGGTGCTGGAACTGCCACCCATGCGTTTCATCACCCAGTCGTTGTGGTTCGATTTGCCCGGGGATGCGATGGAGATCATAGAAAAGAGCAAGCTCGATTTTCACGGCGGGCTCCATGCACTGGAACATGCCGCCATCGCCATATTGCCGCTTTTCGCCATGTGCGACCGCAACGATATCGGGGGAGTCTCCACTCCTTACCATATCGATATCGGCAAGGCGCAGATTTTTATTTACGACGGCTACCCGGGCGGCATCGGAATAGCGGAGAAGGGCTACCTGATAATCGAGGGCCTGTGGGCTGCCACGCTTAAGACAATCGAAGAATGTCCCTGCCGCGAAGGCTGCCCGGCCTGTATACAATCGCCTAAATGCGGGAACAACAACGAACCCCTGGATAAGAAAGCGGCGGTTATTTTACTGCGCGGGCTGCTCAACGTGCTAAAATAGGCGTTCTGAAAGTTCAAAACCGTCTAAATTTCTAAATACAAGGAGAATAATGGATACCTATAACTACATCAAGCACGTGATACGCAAAGCGTTCAGCTATACGTTCAGCCGTATTACGTTTTACCTCACCATATTCAACTTCTTTATGCTAGCGAGCTGGATGTATGAAAATACGTCCATAGGTGAATTTGTGAAAAGCAACGGGCTGCGGCCGGGCGACATGCTGGCAGTAATATTCTTCACCGTTTTCTTTATCTCTGCCCTTGAGTACGTGGTGATCGGGCGCGATAAAGAAGGAGAGGGATATTAGGCCGGCCGCTGATGATTCAGTGGCTGAGGATTTTGCCCAGGAACTGCCTGGTGCGCTCGTGTTGGGGATTACTGAAGAGCACGTCCGGGGACGCCTGTTCAAGTATCTGCCCCTCGTCCATGAAAATAACGCGCTTGGCTGCGGCGCGGGTGAAGCCCATCTCGTGAGAGACCACGGCCATGGTCATGCCCTCGGCAGCCAGGGCTAGCATCACCTCGAGGACTTCCTTGATCATCTCGGGATCAAGTGCGCTGGTGGGCTCATCGAACAACATTACTTTGGGATTCATGGCCAGCGCCCGGGCGATGGCCACCCTTTGCTGCTGACCCCCTGATAGCTGTGCGGGCTTCGCACCGGCTTTGTCGGGTATGCCCACCTTCTTCAGCAGGTCCAGAGCGGTCTGTTTGGCTTCCGCAGACGGGCGTTTGCGTACCACTCGCTGGGCCAGCATGAGGTTATCCAGCACCGTGAGGTGGCTGAACAGGTTGAACGACTGGAAGACCATACCCACATCGCGTCGCACCGCGTTGATATTGCGTGCATTGTCCAAAGGAATGCCGTCCACCACGATCTTGCCCTTGTCATAGTTCTCCAGCCGGTTGATGCAACGAAGCAGGGTCGATTTGCCCGATCCGGACGGGCCCACGATGACCACCACTTCTCCCCTGTATATGTCCAGGTCCAGCCCGCACAGAGCATGGACTTTGCCGAAGTATTTGTGCACACCGCGTATACTGATAATAGGTTCAGACAATAGTTACCTCTCGAATTTGGTCTTCTTTTCTATCCAGTTTACCACTCGCGCCGAAAAAAGCGTCATGATCAGATACAGCAGTGCCACCAGCATCCATACCTCGATGGGATCGAAGTGGATAGAGGCATATTCCCGGCCGCGGCGCGTCAGGTCTGCCACAGCGACTACGCTGACCAGCGAGGAATCTTTAAGCAGCGCGATGAACTCGTTGCCGATGGGTGGCAGGATCACGCGCACAGCCTGCGGCAGCACTACATGCCGCATGGATTGAAAATACGTCATGCCCAGGCTGCGCGCGGCCTCCATCTGTCCCTTGGGTATGCTCTGGATGCCGGCCCGGTAAATCTCGCTCATATATGCCCCGTAACAGAAGACCAGGCCGATTATCGCCATCACTACGGGATCGGCCTGAAAATTTTCCAGAGAGGGGAGGCTCCAGGCCTTGCCCAGTGACTGAATCATCACAGGCACGGCGAAGTACCAGATTATGAGCTGGACCAGCAGCGGCACGCCGCGTACCAGCTCCACATATAATGTTGAGATTACATAGACAGGTCGTTTACTCGACAATCTGCCCAGTCCGCCGATCATGCCGACGATCAATACCAGTACGAAAGAGACCAGCGTGACAGTTATGGTTATTACGATGCCGTCCTGGACGAACTTGAAGATGTTCATGAAGGGATCGGGCCAAGCAAACAGAAGCAGGGCTGTTATGCCGACCACCAGCACTACCAGCCACCACCAGACATCGATGCGTGTGGATCGTTCAGCGCCGGGGATGTGGTCCAGCTCTTCCTTGGGGATGTGCGGTCTATCAGGCTTACTCATCGAGCCGGATAACATTATACGCCTTAAGTACGTAAGAGGGTAAAAAGAAACCCCGACTCAGCGGCCGACCCATTTCCGGTCGAGTTTGTCCAGGAATCCCTCGTCCTTGAGCGCCTTGAGGGCGGCATTAATTCTGGGGACAAGGTAAGCGTTTTTCTTGCAAATGGCGATGCCGTAGTATTCGTCCGTAAAGATCGGCCCGACGGTCTTCAAAGCGTCCTTATTTTTCACGACATAGCCCATGGCCACCGGGTAGTCGGCTATCACTGCATCGAGCTGTCCGTTCATAAGGTCCTGGAAGGCGAAACCGACCTCGTCGAAGGTCTTGACCCTGGCGCCCTGTATTTTATTGGCCTCGATGATCCCGGTCGTGCCTATCTGGCCGCCGATAGTTTTGCCAGCCAGATCGTCCTTGCCCGTAATACTGTCATTGTCCTTGCAGACTGTAACTATCTGCCCTGCCAGATAATAAGGATCGGAGAAAAGTATGGTTTTCTTGCGTTCATCTGTGATCGTTATGGATGAAACCGCCATATCGTACTGGCACTGTGAAACTCCGGCCAGCACCGAGTCGAAACCCACGTTGACCAGCTCGATATCGAACCCTGCCCTGTCCGCTACAGCGCGTATGAGTTCCGGCCCGAAGCCGTCCAGGTCCTTGGTCTGCTCGTTAACTATCTCGAAGGGAGGCCAGGTGGCGTCGCAGGCCACGGTCAGCTTTGTTTTTACTGCGGGCGAGGTTGTGCAGGCCGCCATCAGGGCTGTAATTAAAACACACAGAGAAACGGACAAAGACATTAAATTTTTCATCATTGTTCTTCCTCGCCGAAATGCCGGCAGGATTCATTATACCATCGACTAAAGCCCCGGCTTTGTCTCTGGCTAAAGATAACCTGTATCCTGCAGTTTCCACTGGCGGCGGAAGTCGGGCTCAACCGATATTCCGTTCTCCTGCGCGTAAAGGCGCAGGCGGAAGTGGTCGAAGAAAAGTTTGGACAGCATGCGCATGCGACGCTGCTGCTCGGGGAAGGTGTAATTATGGGTATCGAGTATGATGCGGCCGATATCCGGGTATTCCGGCAGGTTCTCGCTGTGGCTCTCAGGATGATCGAGATGTACAGTGATCAGGTTAACGAGCTCCGGGTCGAGGCAGACCACCAGCAGGGAAGGGTCATAGAAAGTCCCACCGCCGTCGCGGTATCTCTGGCCGTTGATCTCGGCCGGCTCTATGTAGGTGTTCATGCTCCAGCCGGCCACCATGGCTTTGATGATGGGAGCTTCCAGGACCTTCCAGGTGCGCCCGCCGAATTCAAACTGCCTGTCAGGTCCTGTCATACCCATGAAATCGGTGAATCCGTCGCCGCGCGCGGCAGTAACGGTCAGAGGCAGCTTTATATCATCGAAGACCAGTTTCTCCGGATTGGACGTGCCGGTGTAGTCTTTGAGCTTCTGGGCCAGGAATTCCCGCAGCGGGTCGAGGTTGCCCAGTCCCAGCCATATACGCTGCGGGTCGCGGTTCATCTTGACCAGCCTGTCGGTACGCAGGTTGGCCACGAAGTCTTCCAGGTCCTCCAGCGCACGCTGGGCCGCCGGCCGGTATAAGTCAGGATAACGTGCTGCGGCCACCTGCACCGCGTGGAAAAAGCTGTTGAGCACGCCGGCTGAGACCCCGTAAATCTGCTTTATCTCGCCTCCTCCCCGGCTGAAGCCCTCGTTTATAATGCGCGTTGTAACCAGACCGCCCAGTATGCCCGAGAATCCGCCGGCGCCGTAGATGATGTTTGCCGGCCGGCCGAAGGGAAAATTATCGAGCTGGCCGTTCAAAATTTCGCTGAAGCGGGCCATAATGGACACGCGGTTTTTGGACGACTCGCGCATATTGGTTGCCGCTTCGGTGGAGCCAACATAGGGAAGGTCCGCATGGCCGGCTGTTGGAAGGGGAGCCTTGGTCTTAATTGTTTCCATGGAGAAAGCAGGTTGTGCCTGCCTAACCTTTTGCAGCAGTTCACGCTGTCGTCCCAGCAGGTCCAGGTAATAATCGGCCGTCAGGGCCTGATTACGCTCGTGTTGCGAGTGCATGATGAAGACCGACGTAATTAAATTAAGTTTCCATTTGCGTATCACGGCGCGTGGTCTGGTGCGCAATATGGGCCGAGGGTCTTTGGCTTCCAGGTCGGCTACGATGGCGCCCGCATCGACAATAGGAGGGCGGCAGTCGTAAACATATTTACCGTTGACGGTGGATGGACGAGTCGAGAGCAATGTACTGACGGCGGCTACTACAGCATCTATGAGCGGAGCGTCTTGCGGCGGGCCCATATGAATGAACTGATAGGGGCACTGCAGACTATTGTCATGCGGGCCGAACAAGGTAAAGATGGCATCGTGGTCCATGGTGCAGATGTAAAGCGGCAGACCCAGGTCCGACACCTTCAATTTAACAGGTGTCTTTTTTGAAGCTCCCATATATGCATTCAGGCGGTTTTCCAGCCACTTCCTCAGAGGATTGAGATTGGATCGCCCGTACCAGGGATTGAGGTTGAAAGAGCGGATGCGGCTACTATGCGCCTTCGACAGGAAGTCGCGGAAATCTTTAACGGCTGAAGCTGCCCTGCCCCACTTCTGCGCATCTCTTTTCGCCGCCAGGGCCAGGGCGAAGGCCGTTGCAGTCAGGGCACCGCCGCTGATACCGTAGATGCGCCCGACCGGCATATCATCATTGAGCAGCTTCTCAGCACGGTCGAGTTCTTTAACTATATATGGCAGGTCGCCAAGTTTGGACGCCTGAAAAATGACCGAAGGAGCGACTGCCATGCGATATTTTAGCAGAAACGGCCTAACTGCAATACTGTGAGGGATGACGTTTTCACTGCCGGCCCTTGACCACGAGCTTCTTCTCTCCCCAGATGCGCCTGACAAAAGCATCGCCCTTGGCATTGCGGTAATCGAAGTCGCTACGGGTCATGCTGGTCAGGTTCACCTCAATGCCGGTGGCGTCCTCGAAGACGGCAATCAGCTCCATGATCATATCCCTGCTCATATCACCCACGATCAGCAGATCCAGTCCGGTTTCCGGTATCCTTTCCAGCCTGGCGGCCTCGCCGTGTATGATAGCCAGATTGATCGTATTTACGTCTTTTAACTGGTCGCGCAGATAATTGACCACCGACTGAAGTGTGAGGATTGTCCTGGGTACCGGCTCCACCGGTTGTTCGGCCGGCTGTTCCGGCTGTTCCCCTGCCTGTTCTGCTTCCGCGCTAACGACAATATTTTCCTCAACTTCACCCGCTGCGGCAACGGGAGCGGGCAGCTCTATCACATCGGGCAGCGGCTGGCGGCCGTGATTGGGTATTACACGCGTGCCCGGTATGATGGGTTTATCTCCGTCTTCCAGCGGTTCATGTTTGAATGCTTCGGTCATGGCAATGGCATGCTTTATCTCCGGAGGACGCCGCTTAATTTCCTCGTCTATGATCTCGATGGTGCGGGGGGCAGGCCCTTTAGCGTGTGTAGCCGCTGGTTCGACAACTGCTGGCCGGTCTGCAGCAGATTCCATGATTATTTTGCGCCACTGTGATAGCAAGGGAAAGCTCTTAACTACCTCGTAGTATTTGAGGTTGCCCTGAACATGTGAAATGAACAGTCCGGCTTTCTCCAGGTATCCTAGTTCCCGGCGGACGGCGTTCAGCGGCTCCCCGGTCAGGCGGGCCACCTCCCTGGTGTAATAACGTTTGCCGGTGTCACGCAGGAATAGATAGAGCACATTGCGCTTAGCCTTGGAGGTAATAAAATATTTTAAATGCGACATTATTGAACACCTATTATGTTCTAATGTACTATGATTACCGTCTTTTTTCAAATTTGCTCGTGCATTTCGGTGACGTAATAATGCAGGTAACTGAAGAAATTTTGCTTAGAAACAGCCCGTACATGATTATGTTAAAATCTCATGAATAAATGGACAATATATTCTAAGGAGTCATCTAATGGAGAAAGTGAAAATCGGACCGCAGACGATGGTATTCCCCACACCGGCATTTCTGGTGGGATCAAATGTTGAGGGGAGAGCGAACTTTATGACGGTGGCATGGGGGGGTGTCGCCTGCAGTGAGCCTCCCATGGTGTCGGTGGCAATACGGCATGCGCGATATACAATGAAGGGAATGCAGAAAAATATGACCTTTTCCGTTAATGTGCCATCGGTCGATCAGGTTAAGGAGGTGGATTTCTGCGGCATCAGGACAGGCGCCAAGGTGGACAAGGTCAGGGTGTGTAAATTCAAAGTATTTTACGGCAAACTGGAGACTGCACCCATGATTGAGCAGTGCCCGGTCAATCTGGAGTGCAGGATAGAGCATATGCTGGACCTTGGGAGCCACGTTTTGGTGGTGGGCAAAATTGAGGAAACATATGTCTCGGGCAAGTGCTTTACCGAGGACCATCCGGACGTTAAAAAGATACGACCCATAGGATGGACTATGCTGCCAGCAAATGTCTATCAGGAGCTTGGAGAAACCGCCGGCAAGGCATTTAAAATCGGCCTGGAACTGAGAGCCTAATACCATGTTTTGACACCTCCTTGATCTCGTGTTACATTTATAAATGAAAACTTTTTTCATTTAGCGATAAAACTATGGCTGGTAAGGACATCATGGCTGAGCTCAGGAAGCGGGGCTTTAAGCTGACATCGCAGAGAAGGGCCATAGTTACCGTATTGGGCAACTGTAAAGAGCACCTGCGGCCGTTTGATATCTATAATAGGCTGCATAAGAAATATCCCGGTATCGGGTTGGTCACGGTATACCGCACATTGGAGCTGCTGCAAGAGAACGGCCTGCTTTGCGAGGTACATATAGGCGATTCATGTCGCAGCTATCTCAAACGGAGACAACCGGGCGAACACCACCATCACCTGATATGCCGCGACTGCGGCAGAGTGACGGACTTCACCGACTGTGAACTGGATAACCTGAAGTTACGCCTGGAGCGGGAAACGGGCTACCGCATCAATCGCCATTTGCTGGAGTTCATGGGGCTGTGCCCGCACTGCAAGGTCAAGAAAGTATAGGGGCTAATGATGTTTAAGCATATTACAGTTATTGCGGTTGCGGTGCTGCTTTTTATAAACGTGGTATCCTGTGGTGCGGCTGCGCCAGTCCAGGTGGCCGATAAAATAGGCGTGACGGTGACGGTGCTGCCCCAGCGCGAGTTTGTGGAACGTGTGGGTGGTGATAGGGTGGATGTAGCCGTCATGATCCCGCCGGGCGCCAGCCCGCATACATATGAGGTCACACCCGCCCAGATGGTGCAGCTGAGCCGGGCCAGAATCTATGGGAAGGTCGGTTCCCCAATCGAGTTCGAGCTCTCCTGGCTGGACAGGCTGCTGGCCCAGAATAGAGATATCCTGGTGGTCGATTGCAGCCGTGGCATCGACCTGATAAAGAGTGATGATCCGGATGAGCCGGGCCTGGACCCCCACATCTGGACCTCGCCCCGCAATGCCGGGATCATGGTGCAGAATATCTGCACAGGCCTTGTTCAGGCGGACCCGCAGAACCGCCAGTACTATGAAGATAACAGGGATTCATACTTGAAAGAACTTGGAGACCTGGATGCCGAAATGGTCGCCCTGTTAAAAAATGCAGGCAACCGATCATTCATCGTCTATCACCCTGCCTGGGGATACTTTGCCCGGGACTACGGCCTCCGCCAGCTCGGCATAGAGCAGGAGGGGAAGGAACCTAAAGCCGCCTATATGGCCAGGCTGATAGATGAAGCACGCCGGCAGAATATTGAAGTAATCTTTGTTTCTCCCGAGTTCGACTCGAGGAACGCCGAGGCCATCGCACACGAAATCGGCGGCAGGGTGGTGATTATTGATCCTCTGGCCGGAGACTATCTGTCAAATATGAGGCAGGTGGCTGCCGCCTTCAAGGAGGCTTTGAAGTAGCTTTGGCATCGGGCGATATCGTCAGGCTGGAAAACGTCTGGGTGAGCTATAACGGCACACCCGCCCTGGAGGATGTAAACCTGACTGTGGGAGAGCATGACTTCCTGGGCGTCATCGGCCCCAACGGGGGTGGTAAAAGCACGTTGCTCAAGGTCATACTGGGGCTGATCAGGCCGCAGCGAGGCGTCGTAACTGTGCTGGGCAACCTGCCCGAAAGGAGCCGCAGCAGCATCGGCTATGTTCCTCAGCACAGCGATTATGACCGCGACTTTCCCGTAAGCGTCATGGAAGTTGTATTGATGGGGCGCTACGGAAAACGGGGCATGCTGAAACCGTATGACGGGAGAGACCGGGAGGCGGCTGAAAAGGCGCTGGCAAGGGTCGGTATGCTCTCACATGCCGGCGCGCAGATAGGCCAACTCTCAGGCGGGCAGCAGCAGAGGACCTTCATCGCGCGAGCGCTTGTGTCCGATCCGGCGCTGCTCCTGCTGGATGAGCCTACGGCAAGCGTGGATACGGCCATGCAGACCGATTTCTATGAGCTGCTGGAAGAGCTGAAGAAAGAGATGGCCATTATTATGGTGTCCCATGATATCGGCGCAGTCTCGGTGTTCGTAGATAAAATAGCCTGCTTGAATGTGAGGCTGTATTATCACGGCTCACGTGAAATAACTCCGGAGATACTGGAAGCGACCTATAAGTGCCCGGTGCAGCTCATCGCGCACGGCGATATTCCGCACCGCGTGTTGAGGGAACATTAATGTTCGAAGCGTTTCAGTTCGAGTTTATGCGCAATGCACTGATGGCCGGGCTGCTGGCCTCGATCGCCTGCGGCATTGTGGGCGTATATGTGGTGGTTAAAAAAATCGTGTCCATGAGCGGAGGCATCGCCCACGCTTCTTTCGGAGGCATTGGCCTGGGTTATTTATTGAATTTCAGCCCGGTGCTGGGCGCCATGTTCTTCTCACTTCTGTCGGCGCTGACTATGGGACTGGTGACGCGCAGGACCAGGCTGCCGGAGGACACGGCCATAGGAATACTGTGGGCAATCGGCATGGCGCTGGGCGTCATATTTATCGGGCTTTCCCCCGGGTTCGCACCGGACCTCATGAGCTATCTTTTCGGAAATATACTGACCGTGCCTCTGAGCGACCTTTACCTGATGGCCGGGCTCGACCTCGTTATACTGGTGTTGACAGCCGTATTTTATAAGGAGTTTTTACTGTTGTCATTCGATGAAGAGTTCGGAACGATTGCAGGCATGCCTGTTGACGGCCTCTACCTGTTATTGCTGTGCATGGTCGCCCTTACCGTCGTTGTGCTCATACGCGTCGTCGGAATGATACTGGTGATCGCCATGCTGGCCTTCCCTGCGGCAATGGCCAGACAATTCACACATGACATTAAAAAAATGATGGCACTGTCTGTGATCCTCGGCATGATATTCACCTTCGGCGGCCTCTGGATATCCTATCTGCTCAATCTGGCCTCCGGAGCGACCATCATACTGCTCAGCGGATTGGCTCTGCTGGCGACCTATATCGTTACGGGGCTACGTCACAGGACGAAAGCAAGCTTTACACTATAAAGCCGCCATTGTATGATGGCCGTATTCTGAATTCATTACCGGAGGATGTATCGATGAGGAATTTGATTCTTGTGTCTTTGTTGCTTTTGATGTCGATATCCGGCTGCATTACGCTGTCAATGGGAGGCGGCGCCGCCGGTCCGGCGCCGGTGGTGGTGAGCTTCACGGTCAGCCCCTCCTCCATCCAGCCGGGAGAGGCCGCCATACTATCCTGGGAGGTTAAAAACGCTTCTTCCGTCAGTATCGATCCCGGCATGCCGGCCGTAGCCACAACAGGTGCGGAGAAAGTCCTCCCTTCATCTACCACAACCTATATCTTAACAGCCAGCAATTCTGCCGGCTCTACCAGGGCTACGGCTTTACTGACAGTTACAGGCATACCGCAGCTGCCCACTTCCGGAATTCCCGTCATACTATCGTTTACAGCTTCCCCGGCGAGCATAAGTCCGGGCGGGTCCGCGGTATTGAGCTGGACGACCTCCAATGCCACGGGCGCCAGCATCAGCGGCATCGGCGCCGTCGGCACCAGCGGCGTGACATCCGTCAGTCCCATGGTAACTACTACGTATGTTTTGACGGCAACCAATGGTACGAACACAATAGCGGGCGCGACCAGCGTGGCGGTAACGGGGACCACAACGACACCTCCGCCATCTTTATCCCTTCCCTCGATACTCTATTTCACAGCCAATCCATCCAATGTAAAGCTGGGCGGCTCTGCAGTGCTCAGCTGGGAAGTGCTCAATGCATCATCGGTGGTACTTCAAGGATACGGGCCCGTGCAGCAGTCCGGAAGCCTGACTATATATACTTCAGGTACAGGTACAATTACATTCCAGCTGACCGCACAGAACTCTGCGGGCGCAAGTGTTGCTACCACTACTATAGCGGTCTCTCCTTAGCCTGCAGCCGCATTTTTGTTTGTATACAAAATAACCGTGTGCTATGATTGGTGGAAGCGGCACCGGCCGCTTCCACAATTTTTTAACAGGAGACCGGACGATGAAGATTGCCGTGTTAAACGGGAGCCCCAAGGGTGAGATCAGCGTAACTGTACAGTACATAAAATTCATACAGAAGAAATTTCCCCAGCATGAGCTTAAACTGATCAATGTCGCACACGATATAATCAAAATCGAAAAGGATGACGGCCTTTTCCGATCGATCATGGAAGAGGTGAAGAAATCGGATGGTGTTATCTGGGCTTTCCCGCTGTACGTCTTTCTTGTTTGCTCACAATACAAGCGCTTCATAGAACTGATCGCCGAGAAGGGGGAGCAAAAAGCATTTGCAGGTAAGTATGCTACGGTGTTGAGCACATCTGTGCATTTCTTCGACAATACAGCGCATAACTATATGCGCGGCATTTGCGATGACCTGGACATGAAGTATATTGAGCCTTTCTCAGCAGACATGGATGATATCATGATTGAAAACATGAGACGTATTCTGCTCAAGTGGGCCGAAAATTTCTTTGCCGCTATCGATAAAAATGCGGCGACCATGAAGTTGTATACCCCGGTCGTTCCCAAGAAGTTCACCTATAAGCCGGTCAAAGGAGGGGGCAGGGTTGATACACGGGGTTTGAAGATCAGGGTTCTGGCCGATATTAAAGACGAGAAGTCCAACTTGGCCAGTATGGTGCAGCGTTTTAGAGAGTCGTTCAAAGGCGATATCGAGGTTGTCAGGACAGGCGATATAAAAATGCGCGGAGGCTGTCTTGGCTGCATGGAGTGTGCCTTTGATAATATCTGTGTCTATCAGGGCAAGGACGATTTCATCGACTATTTCAACGCCGGACGCGATGCCGATGTAACGATATTTGCAGGGGAGATCGTTGACCGCTTCTTCTCTGCGCGCCTGAAGATGTTCTGGGACAGGAGCTTCTTCAACGGTCACATCCCCACATCGGTGGACAAGCAAATGGGATATATCATTTCCGGTACGCTTAGTCAGGTGGCCAACCTGCAGGAAATTATGAATGCCATGGCGCAGATATCAGGTGCAAACCTGGCAGGAATTGTCACGGATGAGTGCGCCGATTCCGAACAGATAAATAAGCTGCTGGATGAATTTGCCGCCAGATGCGTTGATAACGCTGTGAATACATATATATTGCCGCGCACATTCCTGGGAGTGGGCGGGCACAAGATTTTCCGCGACCAGATCTGGGCACGGCTATCGTTTCCCTTTACCGCCGACTACCGGTACTATGAGGCGCACGGCCTGTTCGACTTCCCGCAGCAGGACGCCAGGTACCTGGAGTTCAGCAAGCAGATGAACGAGATGATCAAGGATCCCAAGATGAAAGAGATGGTGCGCAAGATGATGAAGACCGAGATGCTCAAGGGATATGCCAAGATCGTCGATACAAAATAGCACTCAGGTATATGGCTCACATTGTCTGATATAGCAAAGAAGACCGAACGGGGCGTGACCCGCAGCCGCGAAGGGTTTTTCTCTAAAATAGCCAACCTTTTCAGCCGAGCCAGGATCGATGAAACGACCTGGGATGAACTGGAGGAATTGCTCATCTCGGCGGATGTGGGTATGGAAACCGCGGAGAAGCTGCTGGGAAGAGTGAGGAAGCGCGCCAGAGATGAGAAGCTGGTGGAAGGGACACAGGTACGCGCCGCATTGAAAGAGGAGATGGTACGGCTGCTGGATGTCCCCGCCAAGGCCCGTGCCACCGTGCCTGACGCCGGCATGAAGGTGATCCTGATGGTCGGAGTCAACGGGACGGGCAAGACCACGAGCATTGCCAAGCTCGCGAATGAGTATAAAAGCAGCGGTAAAAAGGTTTTACTGGGTGCGGCCGATACTTTCCGTGCGGCCGCAATCGATCAACTCAAAATGTGGGGTGGAAGGGTGGGCGTCGATGTTGTGGCCCATAGGCCGGGTGCAGATCCAGGAGCCGTGGTGTTTGATACGCTGGAGGCAGCGCGCAGCCGCGCTGCTGATGTTGTAATTATAGACACAGCCGGGCGGCTTCAAACCAAACACAACCTGATGGATGAGCTGAGGAAGATAAGAAAAGTCTCAGGTAAATATGATACTGAACAGGAAGTGCTTCTGGTGATAGACGCCACCACGGGCCAAAACGGGCTGTCGCAGGCGCGCAGCTTCACTGAGGCCACGGATGTCAACGGCATATTGCTCTCCAAGCTGGACGGCACCGCCAGAGGTGGTATAGTATTGGCGATCTGCGACTTGCTACAAATACCCATCAGATATATAGGGACCGGGGAACAGGTCGCCGATATAGCACCATTCGACCCGGTATCATTTGTAAACGCCATCTTTGGAGATGTAACCTAAAGATATGTTTGATATAGATTGGAATCCGATAATATTCAGCATCGGCACGCTTGAGATCAGGTGGTACGGTGCACTGGTCGTCCTGGCTGTAATAGCGGTGATAGCCCTTTCACTGGTAGAGGCCCGGCGCAGGGGCATAGCACAAGATATCATTTGGGATGCAGCTCTGTGGGCGGTGGTGGGCGGAATCATCGGCGCACGGCTGCTGCACGTCATCGACAGATGGCAGTACTATCTCTATCATCCCGAGCAGCTATTGAATTTTGCCGGTCTGGCCATCTGGGGCGCGGTGCTGGGCGGGCTGATTGCCATACTGATCTTTTGCCTGGTTAAAAAGATATCATTCTGGCTGCTGGGCGATATTGCGGCGCCGGGAGCCATCCTGGGGCAGACCATCGGCCGCGTGGGATGCCTGGTGAACGGATGCTGCTACGGTTTGACCTGCGAGTTTCCCATAGCCGTAATTTACAGCAATCCCAACAGCTATGCTCCCATTGGCGTCCCTATCTACCCCACACAGCTGTTTCATATTATATGGGACCTGGTAGGCTTCGTGGTGTTGTGGTTGCTGCGCAAGAAGCTGAAGCCCGAGGGTACTCTCTTCCTGTTGTGGCTGATCTTTTTCGGAGCGGGGGACTTTATCATACGATTCTTCCGCGAAACCGAGCCGTTCCTGTTCAATCTGCCGCAGGCTCAGGTGATAGATATCCTGATAGTGGTGGCCGCAGTTGCCACTCTGGTTGTGAGATATGTTTTATATCGCAGGGCTGGGGGGATGGCCGAACGGGCAGAGGTCAGTAAGAGCGCGCGAAATCAAGCAGGTTGAGCCGTAACTGGCCCTTGCCGTTGAAGTTATCGACTTCTACCGAATAGACGATATCTATATGACGGGAAAGTTCACCCAGGTAATTTCCCAGTCGAAAGCCCATGGTATCCCAGACGATGCCGTCCTGTTTTAGCTTTAGCTTGATATGATCATTCTGGCTGCCCACCAGCTTCTGCTCCACAACCTCGACCTTGCGGCTGAGAAAGACAGGCGCGGGGTTGCCTATGCCGAAAGGCTCGAGCTGCCGCATCTCCTCAAACGCGCCTCCCGTAAAAGCTGTGAGCGAGACTTCAGCGTCGATATCTACATGAGGGCGCAGGTCGAGGCCTGTGAGCCGCTCCTCGGCCAGGGAACGGAGCCTTTTCTGCAGCTGCTGCATATCCCTGGTGTGCATGTTAAAACCCGCGGCACGCGCGTGGCCGCCGTACTTGGTCAGCAGATGGTGGCATGCCTTGAGGGCTTCCATCAGATCGAACTCGGGAATGCTGCGTGCGCTGCCCCGGCAGGAGTCTGCCCCGATCTTGAACAATATGACGGGACGGTAAAACTCGTCCGCCAGCCTGCCGGCCACCAGTCCGATCACGCCCGGCGGATAATCGGCATCGCTGGCCATCAGGATAACCCTGTCGGCTCCATCCTCCAGTATCTGGCGGCGCGCTTTCTCGTATGTATCGGTTACCAGCCGCTGCCGCTCCTTGTTCTTCTCTTCCAGGTCGGCGGCCAGAGCCCTGGCCTGTGCGTGGTCCTGCGTCACCAGCAGCTGGTAGCTTGTGCCCGCGTCATCCAGCCTGCCGGCTGAGTTCAGCCTGGGTCCGATCTGGTATGATATGCTTTCGGTGGTCAGCCTGCTTTTTTCAATACCGGCCACGCTCATTAACTCGACCAGCCCGGTGCGCCTGGTTTTATGCAGCAGGCGGAGCCCTGATTTCACCCAGTATCGGTTTTCACTTACCAGGGGAGACATATCCGTAATAGTCCCCAGGGTTACCAGCTCCAATGAGCTGCTGAGCAGATCGTCATGCCCGCCGCTGGTAAGCAGCCCCTGCAGTAACTTGAAAGCTACACCAACGCCGGCAAATTCCTTGAAAGGGCAGTTTGAATCGGTGCGTTTGGGGTCCACGATAATGCCGGCCGGCGGCAGCTCATCCAATGGAACGTGGTGATCGGTGACCAGTATATCCATGCCCATCTTGCGGGCTTTCTCGATTTCAGTAAAGGCCGTTATGCCTGTATCCACCGTTATCACAAGCGTGACGCCCTGCTTACGCAGTTTTTCCAGGGCGGGTATCCTCAATCCGTAGCCCTCCTGCATGCGATGGGGTATGTACGGCACGACGTCTCCGCCAAGCTCACTCAAGCCCTGGACCAGCAGCGCAGTGGCTGTGATGCCGTCGGCATCGAAATCGCCGTAAACGGCCATTTTTTCGCCTGACAGCAGCGCTTTATATACGCGGTTGACAGCCTGATGCATGTCCGGGATGCTGAAGGGGTCTATGGCGAGACGGTTGTCCGCTTTAAGGAAAGTCTCTGCGTCGGAAGCGCTTGTTATTCCCCGGTTGTGAAGAAGCCGGGATACGAGAGATCCCATCCCCCGGAACAGCGGGGGCTTCTCGGCTTCAGGGATGAGCTTCCAATGTGTATGGGCCAAATGTCATCTTCGCTTTCTTGATGGGATTTATACCATAAAAAGTATGCATTGTAAATAACCGTTGGCGTGAGATAGCGGCGCCAATCGCTCCTGAGTGATGGCGGCCAGTGCAAAAAACAGCATGTTGGCAACGTATAGGGCGGCGAAAAAGACGCTGCCCCAGAGGTATCCTGCGTTACTCTTTTCTGCTCGTACGAACCGCCAGAAGTGAAAGATAACGGCCTGAGCTATGTACAGCGTATAGCAGAGCACGAGTATGATGTATACGGGTATGCCCCACTGAAAGTAAATGGCGGCCAGCGCAGACAGTCCCATGGCCAGATTAGCGAATCCAACCTCGAACTGATATCCGGGTGAGGAAGACTGCAGCCCCAGGCGGGTGGCTTCAGCTTTGTGAAAGATGACATGACTGACGAAGCTGACCAAGCCGTTGAAAGCCACACAGGTTAGCAGAATCACTTCCAGCGCCGGCCTGGCATCCGACCAGGTGAAGTACAGGTAATAAGCCAGGGCTATACCAGCCCCGATGACGCAATATCTGATAACGGCAATGACAGTAGCGGCTATGGCGTTCTCTCCTCCTCTATGCCTGCAATTCAGTTCTGAAGTCGATATCCATCGGTCCTGATCAGCCAGTTATAGGTGAGGTATTTATCCGGAACCACATTACCGTTCTGCGATACTGACGAAACCACGTTCAATGAATATTCATAACCGATGCATAGCTGATAATACCAGGTATGCACAATGAAAGGGCCGCCGTAATACCAGTCGCCCGGGCCTGTGCCGGTCAGCCTGGGTTGATTATGTGTGACAATCTCTATATAAAAGTCGCCGTTGACCTTTATGCTGGGCACATCCACGCTGACCCATTGCGGGACATAGGAGAATACGTTTTTGCCGTAATCCCGACTGAACAGCCTGTTATGGCGGCTATCCCAGATATTGATTGTGAAATTGGAATTAACGGGCTCGATGGCCGCGATATCCGGTCCATAGACCCATGTGCCCGGCCCAAATAGCGGATTTGAATCAAAATCGTGGGTGCTGCTTAAGATATACCCGAGTATCTCGACTTTATCTATCTCGTAACCGCCCTGTGGAGCTGTAAATTTAATCATATTCCCTTCGACCATTTGGATCATGTTGCCGGGATCACCCGTGGATCCAGCCAGAACGTCACAACCGTCCACCCCGCCGTTGTCCAGTTTAAGCCGCATGAATTCCTTGCGTTCCGGTATATCGAGCGTGGTGACCTGCGGTGCAATCTTTATTTCATAATGACCGGCCGTGGGAAAGGCAGTGGAGAATTCCACCCTGGCCCAGCTTGATGACTCTATCGGCACGGGGCGCGTCTCAACCAGGGTCCCGTTGACCGTCAGTTCAGCTACGAATATCCCTGCAGCATTGCCCGTGTTCTCGATTCTCATACCGATAGTCACTGGCTGTCCGGCTGATACGGACAGGGGTGCAATAGTGATGGGATCAAATTTATAAACGGCGCCATTCTGCGGCAAAGGTTGCGATGCCTCCTGCTGCACCACCGGTGGTGCAGCAGGAACCTGAAGGCATGCAGCACTCACGGAAGTGGCCAGCAGCGCCAGTATAAGCAAGACTCTGGCGAAGAGACGATTGTCTCCCATATTCTACCTCCTTGTCGGGCCGCAGCCGATTGCGCGGTTTTATATATTCCTGTCCGTAAGGATTATAAGGTGCTCACCTGTGGTTTTCAAAATGTTACCAGTTTTATTCCTATAATTTGTATAATCCTTTTCAACGGTCTTTTCAATCAAGACTGGACAAATTAAAGGAGGTAACCATGCCGTTTGCCAGCTCCGGTGGTGTAAAGATTTATTACGAAGTCATGGGCCAGGGTGATCCCCTTGTACTTATAATGGGTTATGGTCACCACGCATTGCACTGGGGAGACCTGCCGCAGCAGTTTGCTAAAAACAAGTACCAGATCGTGGTGATCGACAACCGGGGCACTGGCAGGAGCGATAAGGTGGACGCGCCTATCAGCATCGCCATGATGGCTGACGATGTTTGCAGAGTGATGGACGCAGCCGGATTAAAAAAGGCCAGTGTTTTCGGTGTATCAATGGGAGGTCTGATCGCTCAGGTGTTTGCTTTTAATCATCCGGACCGGTTATACAACCTGGTGCTGGGCTGCACATTCCCCGGAGGATCGCACACGGTGCCCACCGATCCCGAGGGGATGAGGATATTGTTTGATTATGAATATCTGCAGAAGATGACACCCGAGCAAAGATCGATGACGGTTTTCAAATTTTTCTGTTCCGACGAATACATCGAGTCCAACAGGGCCGCTTTTGAGTACTACCACAGGGTGACCACTGACTATCCGACGCCTCTGTTTGTCTTTAAGCGGCAGGCCGAGGCGATAGCCGCCGAGGATACCTGGGACAGGCTACCTGATATTAAATCTCCCACTATGATTATCAGCGGAACCGACGACCACCTGGTTGATTTTAAAAACAGTGAATTGCTGAAGGAAAGGATACCGGGTGCGGAGCTGAGGCTGCTTCAGGATAAAAAGCACGGCTTTTTTATCGAGGCAATGGACTCGACCAGGATATTCATCAACGGCTTCATGAAGAGGCGCGGCCTGAGATAATTTCAACGGAACCGGCGCTTCAGAAAGTGGTGATCGCCTCAAGCTTCTGCGGGGGGTATACCTGTTCCGACTTGGGAGGCATCGGGCTGTATACCCAGTCTGCGATCAGCTCACCGCATTCAATCCCCCCCATGCTGCGGGTGCCCTTATAGGCGCCGCGCAGCAGCACCGTCTGCATCTCGAATGACATACAGAAGAGCGCTGCCGTTGAGCCGGTCGGGATCGATTTGAGGTCGCTGCCGTAGACAGATGAGGCGAAGATAACGCGGTCGCTGCCAGCGGTCTGCGCCTGTATCACCGGTATTATTACAGGGTACCCATCGCTATCCACGTAAGCCAGAAACTTCAGATGATCCATCTTATCTATCAGCTTGTGTGTGAAATGGTTGAGCACCTCCTGGCCCTGGCCTTTACCCGCCAGCGTCTTGGCTATCATGGTCTTTACGGCCGCCTGTATTACGCTGGACATGGGTAGCGCTTCTTTGCCGGTATGGCTTACCAGGTCCATGTAGTAGACCGTATGTATGCCGAAATACGCATTATAGCGGAACATAGGCGTGTTATTCAGCAACTCGTATTCACTGCCGGCTTTGGCTGTGCGCGTGAAGCTGGCTTTTCCGCGCCACAGGTTTTTATCCAGCGTCATGATGAGGAATCCTGTCTTGGGATTGCTTTTGATATTAACCTTGCTCATACCTTCGGAGAACTGTCCCCAGAACATCGCAGTGGGGGAGCAGGCCTGCAGCGTGGAAATAAGCGTCAGATGGGGCAGACCCGCCTCATTTACCGTGCCGATCAGCCCGATCTTCATCTCCGGTTTAAAGCTCTCAATATCCTGCTCGGAAAATGTGCTGTATGCTCTCTTTTGTTCCTGCATCAACGTCCTCCTTCAGGCATCAGTTTTTTCCACCCGCGCCGCCCCGGTAACAAAGGTTCTGTCGGGGTCCGGTCCAGACTCTCTGGCGATCGTCTCGAACCTGGTCATATCGGCCTTGCTCATGAGAGGCGTGGTGGCGTATTTCCATTCCATATCCAGCCGCCGGTACTTGTCGCGGCACAGGTTATTAAAGGCGCAGAGCTCCCAGCGCTCCACGTCGTTCTCCAGCGTGCTGTGGATGAAGCGCCCGATGCGGCGGATGGTTTCCTCGTCTGCCGTGGCGTCGGGTATAAGCGGTGTGCGGAGCCAGAGGCGCCTGCCGGGATTTGCCCTGATGTAGTCACGTACGTAGATAAGGTTATCCAGTATCCGGCGGTTATCGTGGCCCGTGTAGCCGCGGTGTTTTTCGGGATGAATCTCCTTAAGGTCGAAAAGAATGAGGTCGGTCAGCGGAAGGACCTTGTCCAGGGCTGCCGTAGAACACATACCGCAGGTATCCACGGCGGTATGAACGCCGTTTTCCTTGAGTTTGCCTAAAAGGCCGGCGCAGAACTCTGCCTGCATAAGAGGTTCGCCCCCCGAAAGGGTTACACCCCCGCCCGATTTATCGTAATAGACCTTGTCTTTCAGCAGCTCTTTCAACAGCTCATCCTGCCCCACTATTTTCCCCAGCATCTCCTGCGCGCCGGCAGGACACTCCTGCGCGCATTTGCCGCAGGACTGACACTTGGATCTGTCCCTTTTAATGCCATCGCTGGTCTTTGTCAGGCAGCCGCCCGGACATGTTTTAAGGCAGATGCCGCAGCCGATGCAGCGTGACTCCATCCAGTGCATCTGTGGTTTGGAAGACATGCTTTCCGGATTATGGCACCAAAGGCAGCTCAGAGGGCAACCCTTGAAGAAGACCGTAGTGCGTATGCCCGGGCCGTCCTCGGTGGACAGCCTCTGGGTATGCAGAATGATGGACTTATCGCCCCGGACTGCATGCTCCGGTATCGACTCCACGCTGGTCTCTGCCTGTGCCTGCTCTATTCTCATTAGGATTAATCTTACATCCGGTGGCTTTCGCGGGCGATTATCTCATTTTGAAGCTCGCGGCCGATCGATGTGAAATAGGCGTTATAGCCGGTCACGCGCACAAGCAGGTGCCGGTAGGCGTCCGGATTACTCTGCGCATCGCGTAAAATCTCAGCGTCTATCATATTAATCTGCAATGCGCTTCCGCCATTCTCCGCATAGCTGCGCAGGAAGGCCTTGAATTTTGATTTATGCTCCGGGTCGCGCAGCAGGGACGGGCTAAAGGTCATTGTATGGCTGGCGCCGTTGGGCAACACGTTCAGGTAGCCCTCCCAGTCACCTTTGCCTGCCGGGTCCCTGCCCCCAAGCACTTTGCCCACGGAGTTGACGTTGGCCGTGGGGCCGTTGATATCGGCTCCAGCGCAGGGGCAAATCGCATTGGAAAGGAATTGTCCCTTGGGCCTGCCGTCTGGGCTGGCCGGCAGGATGAAGCCGTCTCCCACCCAGTAATTCCAGGAAAGCATGCCCGGGCGATACTGCTTGCCCGTAACCGAAGTGCGGTATTTCCAGGTTTCGCCCGCCCACAGGTCCATTACCTTTTTACCCAGTCTATCCGCCTCGTCATCATCTCTTCCGTATTTGGGGGCTTTATTAAGCGCCCTGGCCTGAAGGACCTCGTGCCCCTTCCAGTTGTCCTTGAGTGCCTGTATGAGCTGCTGCAGGGTGCATTCCTGCTTGTCGAAAACAAGGTACTTGATAGCGAGCAGGGAATCGACGGTTGTGGCATAAGTCACAGCTTCAACCGTGACCAGATTTATTTCAGCCCCGCCTTCGTTAATATCCATGGCTTTGTCGCCGCATCCCCGCACCAGGCATGATAGGTAAGGAGTACGCAGATAGCGGGCTCTAATCCTGTCCGTCCAATCATACAGGTCGGACACTCTTTTCATGAGATGTTTGGTCTGAACTACATAAGCATTCCAGAATTCGTCCCATGTCCTGAACCTGGATGCATCACCCGTGTCGGCTCCCCATCGTTTGGCCGCTTCCTGCTTGCCTGACATGGGGTCCACCCAGGGTATCAAATCGTAGCCGCCGGTGAGCGCATGCTCTACGGCTTTGAGGAGGTTAAGGTTAATGTCGACCGTGCCCGAGCGGTCATTTCCGCACATGGTATTTTCAAGACATCCGACCGGGGCATAATCGAAGACATTATCTGCATTGATCAACTTTTCCAGGCCAGCCATTTTAGCTTCGCGCAGCATCCCCGCAATCGAGCGTTCATCGAAGTTCAGCAAGAAGGGCGATCCCTGGCTGGAAGCGACCATATCGATCACCTTCTCCAGCAGCTTGTCTGGGCTGTGCCGGTGCAAGCGTACATTCGGTTTGGGTTCCAGCAACGGAGCGAGCTCGTCGATTACTTCCAGCATGGCATAGGTCAGGTCGTTGCTGAGATCGCCCCCGCCTTTACCCATGCCTGAAAGGGTGATGAGCTGCCCGAAGCCGGCTGTGATACCCTGGTTACCCCCGGTCCTTATCATGGCGTCGTAGGCATAGTTACAATGGATCCAGAAGCATTTCAGCAGCTCTTTGCCGAACTCTCGGTCCATGCCCTCGTCCAGCGATTTTTTCCAGAAGGGGTAGAGGTACTGGTCCGCTCTGCCGAATGAGACACCCGGTCCGGGATAGTTCTCATCGCTCATGACCAGCATATGCGTGAGCCACAGCGCCTGCAGCGCTTCCCAGAAATTCTGCGCCGGTTCCCACGGCACCCTGCGCAGTATTTCCGCCATAGTAAGCAGCTCTTTTTTCCTGGCGCTACCGGATTCGTTTTCAGCCAGCTGCAAGCAGACCTTGCTGTATTCGAAGGCGACATCACGGGCCATGGTGGCGGCGACCAGCATGGCTTTAACCTGATGCCCCTTTTTATTGTCATATTCGCGTTGCGAAAGAGAGGACAGCTTCCGGTTTAATTCCTCGTGCACGCTCTTCCAGCCTTCGCGCAGGATTCTCGGATAGTCGGCTATGAGATGGCCGCTGGTGGCGCCGGCATTGCCATAGCCATGATTATGGAACCAGAGTTCGGCTGCGCGAGCGCCCTTTTTACCGTACACTTCTTTAGAGTATTCTGCAGCCTCTTTCCGATTGAAACATCTGGAAGTCTGAACATTGAAGCGGCCGCCGGCTATCAGATCGCCCGGTAGGACTTCGTGCGGCAGGTAGTAGACCATGACCTCCTTGATAAACCAAGCCTGGCGCTCCGGCAGACTCCATTCCCAGAATCCCTCCGGCAGGTCCACTTTAAAAGAGGCCTGCTGGAAGGCGCCCGTGAAAGTCGGGAAGAACGTGTAGGTTTCGGGCACAATATAGAAATTGCCCTCCTGGTACTGGATGTCCCAGGGCGTTCCCGTGGTGAAGCCGGTGAACTCGTTGTTCCACTTCCGGTTGTTGCCCTGGAAATAGTAGTCGCGCATCCATTTAACGCGCGGCGAGAGGTTGCGCGGTTCCTTGATCGAGTAGCGGGGGGAATTACAGCTCTGGGTGGTCCTAGCCTTGCCCTCCTATCCTTGTTAACCAGCAATAATGAACGAAATGCCGAAGTTGTCCTGTGGTAACAATGTAATTTTAGGAGTTTGTCAGGTTTTGTCAACCACTTTTATCGCTTTAGTCGGAGAGTGGATAGCGTCAAACGGGTTGAAAATAAATGGAGGCGGGCATGCCCGCCTCCATAATGCTCGGCTTTTAAAATAGCCTATTTCTCAGCCATCAGCTGTTCGTGTTTGACCTTTTCCATATCTGCCGGGTAGGGTTTGGCGGCCATTAGATAACAGATGCCACCGAGGATGCCTCCGGCAGAGGCTATTATCAAGGCGGTGCCCAGTGCCTGTGCGCCCTGTCCCAGGGCGTCCGAGATCGCTCCGACTAGGTAGGGGCTCCAGCCTCCTCCGAAGACATACATACAGAAGACCATCAGGCCCCAGACAAGCCCTTTCTGTGCGGCAGGGGCCACGTCCTGCGATATAGCGCTCAGACAGGGTAGCGCCATCACGTTGAGCACGCCGTAGGCGATCACCAGGGCCATACCGATGCCCCTGAACTGTAAGAAAATAGCGCCTGCGAGGCAGATGGCGCTGAGGAATATGGTAATTGCCGGGATATAAAGCCTGCCCCTGGGGTCCTTTTTAAACCAGACGTCCGCTAGGATTCCTCCCAGCGGTGAGCCGACTATGGCGGCTAAAACAATGGGCACCATGACGGCATTGGCGGCTACAACATCCACGCCCCATGCCCTGCCTACGAAAGCAGGGGTCCAGAACAGGAACGACATGGACATTATGTTGGCCAGGCCGTAACCGACCAGGGCCCAGACCAGGGAGGGTATCTTGAAAAGGGTTTTAATCGATTGTCCGAAGGTGACTTTCGCGCCGGTAGTCTGCGTCCCTGCCACGCTTTTATAATCCTTCATAAACAGGGCCAGTATGCCGAGGATGACGCCGGGTATGGCGAAATACAGGAAGGGGGCCTGCCAGCCCTGCGATTTGGCTATTGCGCCAGCTAGCACGGATCCTAATGCTATGCCGAGAGGGATCGACATGTTAAATACACCCATTGCCGCGCCGCGTGCTTTGGCTGAATATGCCGCACCGACCATGGCTGTGCCGCCGGCTGAGAATCCGGCCTCGCCCACGCCGACTAGGCTGCGCGGGACAAGCAACGACCAGAAGTTCCAGGCCTTACCTGTGAGAAAAGTGAAACCGCTCCAAAGAATCGCCATAATTGCGATAGACTTGCGCCTGCTCCAGCGGTCCACCAGATACGCTACGGGAAAGGAGAATAGTGCTATGCTGAGCAGAAAGATCGAACCCAGAATTCCAACGTCGCCATCGTTGAGGTTAAGGGCTGCTTTCATCGGTTCAACCACCGCAGCAACAACCTGCCTGTCCATATAATTGACCATGTAAAGCAGGGTGCAGATGATCAGGATGTAAAGCGATGCGCCCTTACCGGCCTTGTATTGCCTGGAGTCGCCAGTGTCCTTTGCCACTACATACCTCCTGAATTAATTTGATTTATATTGCCATTGGGGAGCGATTGATGCGCAAAATACATGCGGCTGTAACGCCCCATATTACCTATCAGAAAAGGCGACGTCAATCTGAAGATTGGTCTTGAGATAAAGAAGCCGCGCACGACACGCGGGGCTGCCGGATTTATTTTTCGTTCAAGTTAAAAGGCTCACGGTTTAGTCGGCATATTCATGACGATGAAACGAAAATATAACAGCTACCGCGATTCTCTATGTAAGCGCGGCAGCTGTTAATCTGATTATTGGCATTGCGAATTATTTAGTAGTTTTCAGCCAGCACTTCGTAGAATGATTGTGGATGCAGGCAGGCGGGGCACTTTTTGGGAGCTTCGTTTCCCTCGTATATGTATCCGCAATTGGTGCAGTGCCACTTGACCTTCTCTTTTTTCTTGAAAACCTGTGATTCCGCCGCGTTGCTGATAAGTTTTCTGTATCTCGACTCGTGAAATTTCTCAACCATGGATATCTGATCAAAAGAGTTGGCTACCTCCGGGAATCCTTCCTCTCTGGCCACCTTGGAAAATTCCTGGTACAGCGTCGTCCATTCCATCTTCTCGCCCGCTGCAGCCTCTTCCAGGTTGGTCTTGGTGTCTTTGATCATGCCCGCCGGGTAGGCGGCTACTATCTCGACATCGCCTCCCTCCAGATATTCGAAAAATATCTTGGCATGTTCCTTTTCATTGAATGCCGTTTCCTCGAAGATATTGGCGATCTGCTCGAACCCATCCTTACGCGCCTGGCTGGCGAAATAAGTATATCTATTCCTGGCCTGGGATTCTCCCGCAAACGCTTTTAAAAGATTCTGCTCCGTTTTTGTTCCTTTAAGTGATTTGCTCATAGCATAAACCTCCTCAATGCATCATTCCCCGCAATTTTACAGCATATGTGCCGCATGTAAGTGACCAATGTCACTTGTACATATTGCGCAATATCATTAAATACTATTCTGCCGCAACCTGCAACAGCTTAAACGCCATCACATTGCTTTTCCGATTTGTGCAGCGTATCTGTACAGCCTTGCCAGAGCCCTGATGGTTATGTCGCTTGCCGGGTAGACGGGGAAGCCGTTATGCTCAAAGGCATTTTTCATTAGAAGGTTGCCCTTACGGTCCTCGTCATCTTCCAGAAAAGGATCCAGCGATACGCTGAGAAGGACGGGTTTGCCTAAGATGTCTCGGCAATAGCGGCTGCCCTCCAGCATCATTTCTATCACAAGGTTCATATGGTCGATTGCTTCATGTTTGCGTGCCCGGCGTATATACCTGAACTGGTCGAACATGAAGACAAGAGAGTCGATGTTATCATCTTCCACTACGACTTTAACGATGTCTGCGAGGCTGCCCTCCTTTTGGAATACTTTATAGAAGATAGGCCAGGCATCGAGAGGATTGCCTATGCTCGTGCCGGCCCGCGGCACTAGGCTCCCCAGCCTGTTCAGCGTTTTCTCCGTGAAGGGCGGCACAGCCATTCCCTCTGCCGCGCACAGATCGGTCTGAATGACGCTGAAGCCGCCGGAATTGCTTACCAGCGATACCCGGTTGCCTTGTGGAAGAGGCGAGTGGCTGAAAGCAGCCACTGTATTGACCAGTTCATCGTGATTGCTTACCTGTATCACGCCGCACTGTCTGAAAAGAGTTTTCCAAAGCTCGGGGGTACCTGTCAGCTGACCGGTGTGCGATCTTGCAACACGGTTGCCGTTATCCGTCAGCCCCCCCTTGACCGCCACCACCGGTTTTCTGCAGGCAGCGTACTTGAGCGCTTCGTAAAGACGTTTACCGTTCCTGGATCCTTCGATATAAAGGGCAATCACCTTTGTCTGGGGATCGTCGGCCATATATTCCAGGAAATCGGGGCAGTCTAGGTCGGTGGCATTTCCATAGCTGACAACCTTGCTGAAATGCAGGTTCTTTGTCTTGCCGAAATAGGAAAAAGACTCAGCAACGCTGCCGCTCTGGGCAATGACACCCACGTTGCCCTCTGTCTCGCTCGATTCCGGGACGATGGCCAGACCTGAGCGTGGGCAGTAAATGCCGAAACAATTGGGTCCAATAATCCTTATCTTGCCGGCTGCAATATCCCTCAGTTCTTTCTCCAGGGCATGGCCCTCAGGCAGGCCTGTTTCGCTGAAGCCCGAGGTGAATATGTGCGCCGCCCCGATGCCTTTCTGGATGCATTCGCCAACCACTTTCGGAACCAGGTTGGCATTCACGCCGATGATGGCGTAGTCGATCGGCTCTTCGATGTCGAGGACGCTGGCATAGCACTTGCGACCGAATATCTCATTATACTTGGGATTGACGAAAAATACGTTGTCTTTGATCTTGGTCTTCATCAAGGCCAACGTGGCAATATCGGCAACAGGGGAGGCGCCTATTATAGCGACTTTGCTGGGATGAAAAATACTGTTCAATTCACTGTACTTCGATTGTTTCATACAAGGGACCTCCTTTGCCGCTAAATCTCCTGAAGAATAAATACGTCGTTCACAGGTTGCCGTAAAATATGCGCGGTTTCGAAACAGGCTGTTCAAAATTATATAATATTTAGGTTGTATCATTTGGCACAGCCTCAATGATACGGGAGCATGCAGAAAGCAATTGTGAAACAACATCAGGGAGGATAATTGATGATATTCAGGGTCACCCTTTTACGAATCATTTCTGTAGCAACCTTAGCTGCTATTTTGGTACTCGGAGCGTGCACCGCACCCACGGTTCAAACTCCATCCATCCCTGTTCAGCCTGCTATTGTCTATCCTATGATCAGAAACATCGCAGGTGCGGTGGAGTATTATCCCAATCAAGAGAACGTTTTGATTTGCGCCTGCTCAGATCCCGACGGTGGGCCTCTCACATATGCTTGGACCGCTGAGAAAGGCACTATCAAAGGGGAAGGGCAGAGGGTCAACTGGGTGCCGCCTGATGAATTGGGCGAATATCTGATCACTGTAAAGGTAACGAATGAAAAAGGAAAAGAGGAAACATTCAGTAAAAAGTTCAATGTTGTTGCTCCGCCGCCACCTCCGGAAGATAAAACGATTTATTTAAAGCTTACGCCTCCCGGCTCGAGCGTCAGCAGGGCGACTGGGCGTGTGAGGTCATTCTTCGTTTCGGAGATACAGTGCGAGGTTCCCGGTGCGAACCCTTCGGAATTTACCTATGCATGGACGGCCAATGGCGGCAAATTGATGGCGGAAGGGCTTGATGAGGGCAAGGCAACCAGGGTGGGCTGGCTGGCGCCCGGCGCGGGGGGAAATTATTTGGTGAAAGTGACGGTTTCCGATAAGGCAGGAAACAGGGCTGAAGGTGAAATAACTTTTGAAGTGCTTTGTTGCCGGGATCCCTAATGCTTTGTTAGTGACGGAAGATTATGACTGTGCTCTGCAATATGGAAAAACTTAAGACTTCAATAACTGCTGTAATATTCATTGCCATGTGTATAAATGCAGCCTGCGCCGGGCCTGCGCCTGCTCCACAGACAAACAGGCAACCTGTAATTCAACAGGTTGTCGGCTCATCAGACTGGGCACCGCAATATGAAGGTCAGTTAACCTGCATCGCTTCAGATGACGATGGAGATACGCTTGATTATAAGTGGGTTGCTGAAAACGGCACCATAACCGGCCGGGGGCCTACTGTGACATGGATGACACCGGCCACCAGGGGTAAGTACAGAATCACGGTGACGGTGAGCGACGGTAAGGGCGGGCAGGCTACCGCTGTTCACGAGGCCAATGTGATATTAAATGCGGATGGCAGCGCCAGTGCGGATGCTCCCGTGGTGTTAAAAATGTCGCTGCCCTCAAGCGAAGTCATTACAGGGGCCAAGCGCATGCGCATCTGGACGGCGACGCCTATCGAGTGTATTGTTGATGGTGCGGACACTAAGAATTTGAAGTTTAAATGGTCGGCAAATAGCGGCAAACTGCAGGCCGCTTCAGGTATGAGCCTCAGTGATGGAACTGCCAGTAAAGTAAACTGGATAGCACCCGGCGTGGGAGGAGAATTTAAGGTGAACGTCATCGTGACAGATGCCGGCGGCAATGAGGCTAAAGGCACCGTGAATTTCGATGTTTTCTGCTGCAGCACTGAATAAAGATGGAACCCAGCAATATTATTTTTCTTGAAAGGCCGTTGCTACGTCAGCCCGACCTGGTAGCGGCCTTTGTCGGCTGGCCCGACGCCGCACAGGTCTCCACCGGCACCGTGTCTTACATGATAAAGAAGCTGCCGGCCGTCAAGTTTGCCGAGATGAAATCCGACGATTATTACGATTTCGATAAAATAAGGCCTTCCATTAATGTCGAGAACGGCATGCTATGGCCCATCAGCATGCCGGCCAACAACCTTTACTACTGGCATAATCCGGAGGGGCTCCGCGACCTCATAATTTTCAGCGGCATCGAGCCGCAGATGAGGTGGCAGTCGTACGCAGAAGTGATTGCCGACCTTGCCGGCTATTACGATGCGCACCGTGTCTATGCTGTCGGTGGCCTGTACGATAGGATCCCTCATACACGGGAGACGCGTATCAGCGGGCTGGTCAACGACCAGGCTATGATCGAACTTCTCGAGGGGGCAGGTATCGAACCTATCAGCTACACAGGGCCCAGCAGTATACACGGGCCGTTGCTGAGCGTATGCGCGATGCGCCGTATTCCGGCTGTAAGCATATGGGGACATGTCCCGTTCTATATTCGTGCCGAGAGCAATCCCATGGTGTGTCTTGAAACCGTCAAAAAAGTAACTGCTCTGCTATCCGTCGGGCTGGATCTGGACGATCTGAAGAGGTCAGCCGACAGCCTGTGCGGGATACTGGACAGGCTGATCTCTGAAAACGAACAGATGCGCGTTTTCCTGAGATCGTTGGAAGAGCAGTACGACCTTGACGGGAATGCCACGGGCGTCGAGCCCGAGGGATCGGAACAGATCATAAAAGATATCGAAGACTTCCTGCGGGACAAGCGCCAGGAAGAGTGACCGCATCAGCGCCGGCAGGCGCCGATTATAATGGGAGGTAGAGATCCATGTACGAGGTAAAGGGTAAAAACGTTCTTATCACGGGGGCTGCTTCAGGCATCGGGAAGGAATTCTCCCTGCTTTTCGCCCGCGACGGCGCCAATATGCTGCTGGATGACATGCCGCAGAAGAAGACCGCTCTCGACCAGTGGGGGGATGAACTAATGTCCAGATTTAATATACGCGTCTGGACTTTCGGTATAGACCTGGCAGAGGAAAGTGGTGCGGAGACTCTTTACAACTCATCGATTAAGGTTGCCGAAAAAATAGATATCCTGATTAACGATGCAGGTACACTGACCTACGGGAACTTCGTGGAGACCGATTATCAGAAACAGGATTTCATGATTAGAACCAATGCGCTGGCTGTTTACAGATTGACCAGGCTGGCCCTGCCTGCCATGCTCAAGGCAGGTGACGGGCGTATACTGAATATGTCCTCCTGTTCGGCTTTCCAGCCCACCGTCTATCATGCTGTTTATGGGGCTACCAAGGCTTTTGTACAGAGTATGAGTGAAGCGGTCAATGCTGAGATAAAGGGAAGCGGAGTCAAGGTACTGACTTTCAGCCCTCCCTACACAAAAACGCCTCTCTTAAAAGATGCCAATATGCCGGAAAAGATGATGTGGTATAAGATCAGCGGTCTATGGGACCCGGTGGTCATCGCCGCCACGGGTTATAAGGCGTTTAAAGACGGCAAGAACATTTGTATTCCGGGGCCGTTGAACTGGCTGATGCACTCGATTGTGGTCAGGCTCAGCCCTCACAATATGCTCAATGCTATTTCACTGCGGGCCATGAAATAGCGGCGCTACATGTTGCGCCGGTATTTGCCGCCAACCTCGTAGAGCGCGCCTGTTATCTGCCCCAGCGAAGCGTAGCGGGCCGTTTCCATCATTTGCTCGAAGATATTGCCGCCTTCACGTGCCACCTGCTGCAGTTTTCCGAGCGATTCTCTGGCACTGGCGGCGTTATCTTTCTGGAAAGCGCGCAGATTATTTATTTGGTCCTGCTTCTCCTCAGCAGTCGAGCGGCTGAGAGGAATATCGAACGGAATCAGGTTGCCCTCCCTGGGATTTAAATAGGTATTGACGCCGATAATGGGTAGCTCACCGGAATGCTTGCGCTGCTCGTATAGCATCGACTCATCCTGTATTTTGCCGCGCTGGTATTGAAGCTCCATACCTCCCAGAACGCCGCCTCGTTTGGAGATGCGTTCAAACTCATCCAGGATGGCCTCCTCCACCAGGTCGGTCAACTGCTCCAGTATGTAGGAGCCCTGCCAGACGTTCTCGTTCTTGGTCAATCCGAACTCCCGTGTGATAATGAGCTGAATTGCCATAGCGCGCCTGACCGATTCTTCGGTGGGAGTGGTAATAGCTTCGTCGTAGGAGTTGGTGTGAAGGGAGTTGCAGTTGTCGTAGAAGGCCAGTATAGCCTGCAATGTGGTGCGGATGTCGTTGAACTGTATTTCCTGTGCGTGCAGCGACCTGCCCGAGGTCTGAATATGGTACTTAAGCTGCTGGCTGCGCTCGTTACCTCCGTATTTCTCACGCATGGCCACCGACCAGATGCGGCGCGCTACCCTTCCGATAACCGTGTACTCGGCATCCATTCCATTGGAGAAGAAGAAGGACAGGTTCGGCGCGAATGAATCGATGGGGAAGCCCCTTGAGAGGTAATACTCTACATAGGTAAACCCGTTGGCCAGAGTGAATGCAACCTGAGTGATGGGATTGGCGCCCGCCTCCGCTATATGGTAGCCGGATATGGAAACCGAATAGTAATTGCGCACGTTGTGATTGATGAAATACTCCTGGATATCCCCCATCATTTTAAGGGCAAACTCGATGGAAAAGATGCAGCTGTTCTGTCCCTGGTCCTCCTTAAGGATATCGGCCTGGACCGTGCCGCGGACGTTGGAAAGAGTCTGCGCTTTGATCCGCGCGTGCTCGTCCGGCGTAGGCAGCCTCCCGTGTTGTTCTGCGAACCTGTCGATCTGCTGGTCGATGGCTGCATTGAGGAAGAACGCCAGCATCACGGGTGCCGGGCCGTTGATGGTCATGGAGACCGACGTGTTGGGCGAGCACAGGTCGAAACCGGCATATAGCTTTTTAATGTCTTCCAGTGTGCATATGGATACGCCGGACTCTCCGATCTTACCGAAAATATCGGGGCTTTCCTGCGGGTCTTCACCGAACAGCGTAACCGCATCGAAGGCGGTGGATAGGCGTTTGGCCTCGTCGTTCTGTGAAAGGAAATGGAAGCGCGTATTGGTGCGGACCGGCCCTCCCTCCCCGGCGAATTGGCGTTTGGGATCTTCACCCTTTCGCCTGAAGGGGAAAACCCCTGCAGTATAGGGATAATGCCCGGGTACGTTTTCAAGCATCAGGTATCTGAGCCTATCGCCGTGGTCTTTGAGGTCCGGCACAATTACCCGCGGAATATTTGTTCCGGCCAGCGTGGCATCGGTCAGCTCCACCTTGTATTCCTGGCCGCGCACACTGTAGCGGAAATAGTCGCCGCTGTAGGTCCTGCGCAGCTCGTCCCAGCCTGACAGTAGTTTGCGGCACTCGGGTTTAAGCTTATCGTGCAGCGCGGCAATTTTCTTTTCGACTGCTTCCCGTGCGGTATCATCTTCGATTTCCACAAGTGCGGCTCGCAACTCCTGTATATGACGGGCGATGTCCCCCTGTTTGCGCACATTCTTTTTGTAATCGCGCACCGTCTCAGCAATCTCGCCCAGGTAGCGTATGCGGTCGGGCGGTATGGCGAAACGGACCGAGCTGGTGTGGGATACCATATCCGCCGGTATGTTGCACGCAAACCGCTGGTCGCATTTTCTGTCGATACACTCAAGGAGCCCGGCATAGAGGCCGTTCACACCCTCATCGTTGTAGCGTGATGCGATGGTTCCATAGACCGGCATGCTTTCCAGCGACGCGTCGAATTTTTCATGTGTGCGCCTCAGCACTCTCCGCACATCGCGCAGGGCGTCCTCAGAGCCCTTTTTATCATATTTATTGAGCACTACAATGTCCGCGTAATCCAGCATGTCTATCTTTTCGAGTTGTGTTGGCGCTCCGTACTCGGCGGTCATAACGTAGAGGCATACATCGGAAATATCCACAATGGCGGTATCGCCCTGGCCGATGCCGGCGGTCTCCACCAGCACCAGGTCATAGCCGGCGGCCTTCACCACAGCGATGGCGTCCTGTATGACTTCGGGAACTTCGGTTTTTGACCCTCTGGTGGCAAGGGAACGCATATATATATTGCCGCCGTATACGTAGTTCATGCGGATGCGGTCTCCCAGAAGTGCGCCCCCTGTGCGCCGTTTGGAAGGATCCGCCGAAAGCACCGCTACTGTTTTGCCGGGATTGTCTGCCCTGAAGCGCAGTACCAGCTCATCCAGCAGGGAGCTTTTGCCCGATCCGCCCGTGCCGGTGACTCCCACCACGGGAGCCTTGCTCTGGGCTGCTTTGTCCTTCAATATGTCGCTATACTTGTGCCACGGATCGACTCCCATCTCTGCCAGGGTGATCATGCGGGCGACCTTGGCGGGTTCTTTTGTGTTGAGTTTGGCTGGCGCCGGAATGGCTGCGCCGCGTTTGGACCTGTCATGTTCGGATGTGATACCAATGGTATGGAAGTCGCAGCGCTGCAGCAGGTCGTCTATCATACCCACCAGTCCCATGTTGCGGCCGTCTTCGGGATCGTAGATGCGTTCGATACCGTAGTCCTGAAGCTCTTTAATCTCATTGGGACGTATGACGCCGCCGCCGCCGCCGAAGATTCTTATATGCCCTGCTCCCAGCTTGTCGAACATGTCCTTCATATATTTGAAGAACTCCATATGCCCGCCCTGGTAAGAGGAAACGGCTACAGCCTGCACATCCTCCTGCACGGCTGCTTCCACTATCTCGCCTACCGACCGGCTGTGGCCGAGGTGGATGACCTCGGCGCCGCCTGCTTGGATCAGCCTTCGCATGATATTGATGGCCGCATCGTGGCCATCGAACAGGGCAGTTGCGGTAACCACCCTGACTCGGTGTTTAAGCTCATAACGTGAGTGCTTGCTTTCGCCCATGTCTACCCCTTTTTGTTTAAATGAGATTGGCTTAAGGTCTGCAATATTTTAGTCCAAACTGCGGGATTTAACCACATGTAGAATTTATAATCGCATATAACGGGATATATAATTATGATATGCAGTTTAATCGACTTTAACTTTTAAACAGGAGGACAAACATGGTGGAGATAGTGCGTAAAGTGAAGGCGGGTGATGTCGCGGCTGACTTCACGCTTCCGGATCATAATGGGAATAGCTTCGTCCTCTCTGCGCAGAAGGGCAAACGAGTCCTCCTTTCTTTCCATCCGCTGGCCTGGACAGCAGTATGCGCCAGTCAGATGCTATCGCTGGAGAAGAACTATGAAGTCTTCGAGTCGTTGAACACTGTACCTGTTGGCTTGAGCGTCGACCCGGTCCCCTCTAAAAAAGCCTGGGCCGCAAGCCTCAGTATCAAGAAAGTGCCGCTGCTTTCTGATTTCTGGCCGCATGGAGGCGTGGCTAAACTATTCGACATATTCCGTGAAAAGAACGGCTTTTCCGAAAGGGCCAACATCCTGGTGGATGAGAACGGCGTAATCGCTCTTTTTAAAACGTACCCGTTGAGCCAGTTGCCGGATATAGATGAGATAATCGTGTTTATCAGGCGAATACCGTAGAAATCAGTAGCTTAAATGAATGTATTGCTGTTACAATACCTTGAATGAAGCTGCCGGTCTGCCGGATACAGGAGATATGCGATGAGAAAAATGATGCTGGCGTTGATTATAATTATGATTCTGGTGGCAGGATGCGTGACCGTGGTGACCGCCCCTGCTCCGGCGCCCCAGCCGGAAACTCCCTCTGCACCTGAGCAGCCGGCAACTGTCACACCTGCTCCTGAGCCGGTGACGCCACCGTTAAACCTTCCGGAGGTGGCTGTGTTCAATGTTACTCCAGCCAATATCGTGTCAGGCAAATATGCCACCCTCACCTGGGACGTACGAAACTGCTATGACGTCCAGATTGAACCGGGCCTCACTATCATTCGTCCGCAGGGTTCGCAGCCGGTAAATCCGGTATTTACCACCACATACAGGCTGACGGCGACCAATTCGCAGGGTTCTATAATTGCTTCAACGACCCTGACCGTATCCGGGGTTCCTCCCACGATTGATACACCGGTTATCAAGTCATTCACCGCTACTCCAACTGTTATCCGCAGCGGCGGCTCTTCCATATTGAGCTGGCAGACGATGAACGGCTCTTCCGCAACCATAGATAAGAACGTCGGGACGGTGGCTGGAGAAGGCAGCACACAGGTGTCGCCTAAAACTACCACCACCTATATGTTAACCGTTACCAATCCGGAAGGCGCCCAGTTCCAGACAGTGACGGTCAACGTCAAGTAGTCGAGCCGAGTTTTCTCAGGTGGTCCAGCTTGCGGTTGATATCGCTGAAAACATCGGCGCGGTTGCTGCGGAATGCTCGCCGTGACTGTCTCTGCCTTGCCCACTGATCGATAACCACCAGCCGCAGATATTTTTCCCTGCCTTTTTCATCGGTTACCACTTGCCTTTTCAGGTCCCCTCCCAGTTTAAGAATCCCTTTCTCCATGGCGCTGTCGCGGCCCGGATCAGCGACTTCCCATCTGCCGAGCCAGACTTCGCAGTCTAAATGGTCCCTTTGATCTCCCAGCTCCTCAAACCGCGAAGGCAGATTATTCGAGCGGCCCATCCGGTTCCATAGAGCGCTGTCCGCTTTTATACGATATACCCGATAGCGTGCGGGTATGCCCGACGACCTGAGCATGGCGACCAGCAGATTGGTCTTGCCGGAGCACATGCCCCAGCCTTTTTTCAGAATAGCGGAAGCCTTTAAATCCCAGTCTTCGAACCCGTAGGGCAGCTCCTTAACATAGGCAAATATCTTCTCGAATCTCGACCGGCGTGTTTTACAGCCGGCGGTAAGTTCCAGCATTTTTTGTTTTATCAGGGGGCTGGTGTCGAAATCGCAGAGTTCGCTTGGCTGCAGATAGAGGTTTCGGTTGAATGTCATGTGCTATGTCCTTATCTCAACTATTTTGTTGCGTCCACTCAAACCGCTGGTAATGCACACCTGCGATCTGGTAACCCCGAAGTGCTCCGCTACAAGCTTGATAACGGCCTCGTTGGCCTTACCCTCCTTCGGCTGCGCCTTAACCCTGACAAGGTAACCGTCGTCCGTTTTCACGATCTCTTCTCTGGAAGATCGCGGGATCACTTTAATGCCTATTTTCAATTTGACACCTCTCCCCAGAGGCTGCCATGTGTGCGCTTCTTCGATCTGCTGATAAAGGAGGGCCCTGAAACTCCGCTTCGGCCGAGCAGGCATGTTACCGAGATTGTATTGGTGATATCGCTGCTGTTCCTGGTGTAGACGCGGATATAATTATCGGTTAAACCTGAGTAAATCTGAGATCCCGGACGCACCTCGTTTTCCCATAGAACTTCCCTGGTCCGGCCGATGAAACGTTCGCCGAATTCATCGGCCGAGGCGGCGGCAAGTTCCAGCATGATAGCGCTGCGTTGTTTTTTAATGTGTTCATTCACCCTTCCAGCCATGTGCGCCGCCGCCGTACCGGGCCTGGAGGAGTATGAGAATATGTGCAATGCGGAGAATTTCATGAGGCGGCAGAATTCGAGGCTGGTTATAAAATCCTCATCGGATTCGCCGGGAAACCCGATGATTATGTCGGTTGTCAGCGAAGCATCGGGGACTGACGCGCGCACCATGGCCACGGATTGTCTGAAGGTGTCCGTCGAGTAGCGCCTGCCCATCAGCCTGAGCACTTTATCGCTGCCGCTCTGCAGAGCGATATGGAAATGGCGGCATAGCCGTTTGTCCTGCCACAGGGCCAGCAGTTCCTGTGTTATCTCGTTTGGCTGCAGTGAGGTAAGGTGTAATCTTGCGACAGCCGTTTCATGCAGAATGCGTCTGATCAAGTCTATCAATTTCAGACCGTTGCTGGAGTATGAGCCGATCTCTGTGCCCGTCAGGACGATCTCTCTATATCCGTCCGCCACTCTTGAACGGACTACATCTATCACTGTGTCGGCTTCAACACTATATTTTAACGGGCGGACGAGCGGCACAATGCAATATGAACAGAACCTATCACAGCCGTCCTGTATTTTGACGAAGCTGCGCACCCTTTCCAATCCCCGCGCTGCTGCGCGGGACGTTCTCTGCAAAGGCCGGGCTGCCAGCGACTCCGCCAGCGTGGCTTTATCACGGTTGCCGCAAACCACATCGGCTCCACAGTCGATCAGATCATTTCCGGCCCTCTCGGCATAGCAGCCTGTGACGGCGATGGTTGATGCCGGATTGAGCGAACGCAGCATCCTTACCAGATGGCGCGATTTCGCGTCAGCCGCCCGGGTGACGCTGCATGTGTTGACGACTATTACGTCGGCGATATTGCCGCTGACAACAGCCAAGCCGTGTGTTAGAAAGTCCAAGACCAGCGCCTCCGATTCGGCCTGATTCAATTTGCAGCCAAGGGTATGTATAGCGGCGGTGCTTCTCACTGGCATGTCTACTGCGGAATTATATGTACGCACGCCGATCAGCGTCAAACCGGTTTTTATTCCCTGGCAGGCTGTCTGCGCGGGCTATCCCCGCTACATCGATAATTTCTTGTAAAGCATGGGAAGCCGGTGGGGAAGCGTTTCTATGTCATCCAGGACTTCGTAACCTATGTCGTTGCACATCGTCCGCAGGTAATCGTTGCCGGCGGAATCGACCGTCAGGCAGAACGGGGTGATGTTTTTCTGGGACGCTTCTATCAGGGCCATCTTGGTGTCATGGATGGCATATTCTTTATCGTCATCGTCGTATCCGTACAGGGAATCCTGAGGATAGCCGTCACTGACCAGGAAAAGCAGTTTCAAGGTGTTTCCGCAGGTATCCAGCCTGGAAATTGTATGGCGTATGGCCGGTCCCATACGGGTGCCGTGAATCGGTGCTATCTGGTCGACCCGGCGTTTGATCCTCTCGCCGAAAGATTCGTTGAGGTCCTTGATGACCAGGAATTGAACGTTGGAACGGCCATGGCCCGAGAAACCGTATATGCCGTAATTATCTCCCAACGTCTCGATGGCATGGCAGAGCAGTACGATGCTCTCTTTCTCGAGGTCTATGATGCGGCGGCGGGGCTGCATCACGAATTTCATGAAATCGTACTTAAACGATTCTTCGTACTGCATGGTCGGACGGTTTTTGTTTATCAGGTCGGCTGTCGAGCCGCTCATATCCAGCAGAAATGCGACAGCCACATCGCGCTGTATCTTCTTCTTCTTGGTATATACTTTACCTGTGGGAGTGTACCCTGCACGTTTGTCTATCAGTTCGCCGATCACCAGGTCCAGATCGAACTCGTCACCATCATCCAGGTTTTTTGCCTTGTAGAGCATCTCGGCGGGCAGCCTCTCAAATTGGCGCTTGATTTCGGCCACGAGCGGCCTGCGGGTTTCCAGCGTTTTATCGTAAAAGTAGCTGCTGCCCTCTCCCAGTGTCTTCTCCCTGACGCAGCACCAGGAGCCGATATAACGGTTCTCCCTGAAATCCCATTCATCATAAAAAGAGAGACGTTCATCAGCTTCGGCCGGCGCGGGTTTTGCCGCATCTGTCGGCCGGTAGCGGTCGACCTGAGTGTATTTGTCATTTGAGAACTGGTAAACGTGCACACCACGGGGGATGGAGGCTGATGACAGGCCGCTGCCGGGCAGGGACTTGACGTCTTTTATATCTGAGATGCCGACTTTCTGGTCGGCCAGTTTCTCCATGTCTTCGGCCGACATGGGCATGGTGGATTTCTGGCCGCTATGGGCCTTTATCTCAAGGTCGAGCTTTATCTTGTCCGCCTGGAAATTGCCCATAAACTCCTGGCCTTCAAGGTCCGATGTATTGGGTTCCCTGCTCTCCGATCCATATCCGCCCGCGCCGGAAGCCAGCGCTTTTTTGGGCACTGTCAGTGCAATTTGATATATGCGGATGGCGGCCTCGGCCGAGTCTTCAACATCCGCTTTAGAAGCGCATAACATATCCAGGACGTCCCTGGCATTGTTGAGCGGCTCATACAGGGCTTCTTCATCCATGGCCAGGATGGCATCGATCTCCAATCCCTCCAGCAGCTCAATGAAGGCGCGCCGCAGGGTAATGCCGAGAGACGGGCCAGAGCGAGCATGTTATACTCCTGCATGCGGCGGTAGCTCCGCCTGAGTCCCGGATAGTGATACTTGACCAGGTAATTAATACGGACGTTTTCAACAGCCACAAACACCTGCATGGCCAGTCTGGGATCATCAAAAAGGGCGAAGTATTTTTCGAAGGGGGAACTGCCGTGTCCGGTCTCGCCCTTCAACTGGTAGCGCAAATCTTCAAAGATGGTCGATTCCTTGTCGAAATCGAAATCGAAGGAATTGAATTCGCTGTGCGCGATCTGTTGTGTGACTACTGATTTATACCAGCTGAAATTGTCCGTGTAGCTGGTATATTCCATGAAAGAGGCCGGAATCAGCACGTTGATATGCCCGTCGGGCGGATCGCCAGATGCCAGCTGGTTCCACCAGTTATTGCGCAGGGATGTATACGGCCCCTTGGCGGATGTGAAATCCACCTCTTTGCCGGTTAGCGCCCTGCAGTAAACCTGCAATAGAGGTTCGATCGATGCGAATTCTATGCCGTGGTAGTTGTAGACTGTCTCCGGCTCAGGCTGTTTGATTTGATCATTAGCCCTGCTCATATATCTTGGACCTTTTATTCAAATATGGCTGTTACGACTTCCTTGAGCGATTTCTGCACCTCTGCATCATCTGTAATCGACCAGACGGCAGCCACTTCGCAGGCCCGCCTGGCGGGGATACCCTGACGAATCATACGGGCAGCATATATGAGCAGACGGGTGCTGATGACCTCTGAAAGGTCCTGCTCTTTGAGGTTGCGGATCTTCTCTCCCAGCTGGGCCAGCCGGCCTGCCGTGTCGTCATCCACACCGGCTTCGTGTGCGATAATCTTCGTCTCAATGCTTTTGGGAGGGTGTGTGAACTCGATGGCGATGAAGCGCTGCCTGGTGCTGTGCTTGAGGTTCTTGAGTATGCTCTGATAGCCCGGATTGTATGAGATGACCAGTATGAAGCTGTCGCTGGCTTCCAGCATCTCACCCTTTTTCTCGATGTACAATGAGCGGCGGTGGTCTGCCAGTGGATGTATAAGCACGATGGTGTCCTTGCGGGCTTCCACTACCTCGTCCAGGTAGCAGATGCCCCCGCTTTTCACAGCGCGGGTCAGGGGGCCGTCCACCCAGCGTGTAGTATCTCCTTCAAGCAGATATTTCCCCACCAAGTCGCTGGCGGTCAGGTCTTCATGGCAGGCTCTGGTAATCAAGGGAATGCCATCCCGCTGCGCCGAGGAGTCCTTGCGCTTATGCTCTTTCTGGCTCATGCGGTAAGTCATATATTCGAGGAAACGGGTCTTACCGCAGCCTGTCGGGCCTTTGAGCAATACGGGTATCCTCTCGGCGTAGGCTGCTTCGAAAAGAGACACCTCGTCTTTGAGGGGGAGGTAGAAGGGCTCCTCGGTTATGTAGTATTCCTCGATGATATGCGACTTGTAATCGTGTCGTCTGGCTTTTTGAGGCATGGATCTGCTCCGGTTGTTTAATTCAGGCTCCAGGTGATAATTCTATGACTTGTAGCCGAAGTTGGCAATTTATCACCGGCGGGAGAGATTGAATTGCCGTAGTTATGATGGCGGCGACTGCCTAACGTCCGCCTCTTTGTGTGATGTCTTTCTTTCCGATAATGCCACCCTTGCTTTCAGATGGCGGAGCTGCGGGCGTCTGCCGGATAAGGCGTCCCTTGTACTGAATGGGCGGATTAGGATTGAGCGTATGGTGTTCGACTATGCGCACGGGTTTCACTATATTGGCGGGATTTCCGCCCCGTGCAGCCGGCGATTGCTTGATAGTGTGATGAATTATCCCGGGTTGAGGATCCGTATATCCCCCGCCCGCCTGAGCCTTGCGATAGCCAGGGCTGTTTTCTATTGTATGGTGTATGGTCCCGGGTTGCTGCGGCCCGCTGCTTTGTGGCATCTGCCGCAGTGTGTGATGAATGGTTTCGCCGGGTATAAAAGACTGCTGCGCCCTGACCGGCGCCGGGCCGGGCCGGAAAATCTCATGGTGTACCATTACCCCGGGCGGCAGATTCTCCCTGATCTTATCGCCGGCGCTCTTCTCAGGTGCCGTGCGCGACCGGATGAACTGCTCGCGTGGTTTAACCTGAATAGCCGGCCTGTTGATGTCCTTAAGCGGGAGCTGGCCCGCCTGGATGGTTCTGACCTCCCAGGTAATCTCCCTGCCGCGAATATTGTCAATTTTATAGACGTATTCCGGATACGTTCGCCTGGGTAGCGTTTGCTCGGTTTTTGATGTCCCTCTCGGGCGCGCCAGCATAGCAATACCGATTGCAGTTGTGGCCGGCTCAGGCATCAGAATGAGCGTTATGGCTACGGCATCGAGTACGGCATCTTTAGGAGTGTAAGTAATGGTCAATTCCGATACCTGAAACCTTTCAAATTTATTATTATGCCCTCTCCCGGAGCCAGGTTATTCTTTCCGATACGACGGTTACAGCCTCTTTCTGACTCTGGCACCTGGCGATGTTGCGGGACAGCTTGTCGTCGCCCAGCACCTCACGCACCCAGCGGGCGAAATCGTTTTTCTCATCCGTCACGTGATGCCGGTATGTCGAGTCGTGCATTTTATCCAGAGCAGTCTTTAAATCGTATATAGTATTCAAAATCTCGCCATCATGGCAATAAAACCGCTTCACATCGGGCACATGCCTCAGTACCCTTTGAGCATCATCCTTATTTCTTATGGCCATGTTAACCTCCTTCCCCCCCGGGTGCGTTACTCCAGTCCTAATTATAATCATACCTTCATGGGATAGCTTAATCAACCCGTGGTAATCATATAAGATGATATACGGTTATCGGCCGGATGGAATAATTATGGTGCGTTCCTCGGTGTTGTTCTTAATGCTCCCCAGTAGGGCGAGATAATTACACATTGCATCGACGTCCCTTATGTTGAGGTCCGTATAGTTCAGGTAACCTTTGAGCCAGGATTTGATATTATCGGCAAGTGGGCCCATCCAGCTGATCTTATTGATAAGGGGCTGAATGCCCTTGTCCGCCAGATAGTCGGTGGTGACCACGGTATATTCGGCATCCATATCCATATCGGAATAGGAACCATCCGGCTGTCTGACCTGAAGGCTGGTTATGCGCTCGCCGCTCTGGCGGTTCATATCGATAGTCATCTTGAGCCCCGAGAGTTCAAAGCAGGGAGGTGGGTCTTTGACTTTAATATGCGAATCGATACCCATCTCCAGCAGCATTTTAACCACATTGCCTCTGATCTTCATGGTGGCGAGGTTTTGCCGCAGCGCAAGGACCATTTCGACATCGTTGCGCAGAATATCTCCCTTCAGGATATCGGACCGGATATTGGAACTGTCGAAGATTGAGAGCCGGACGTCCGGGTTGATCTTTTTAGCATTCCAGAGGAAGGCATCGGATATGAGCGGACCCGGACCCCGGTTTAAACCTCGCAGCAGGTTCTCATCGGCTCTGGCAACTACAGTGTTGAGTTCGCCGGAAACCTGATTTACATAGGGCTCCAGGACGGCGTCCATATCAGGACTGTTCCAGTAGATTTTAATGCCGGGTACTTTGGCGACTGCGTTCAGTATCTGAGTGTATTCCGGTCTGCAGGGGCAGAGATGGCTCCAGCCCCAGGCATCCTCGGTGGCGAAGCTGTTTGTTGAGAAGATAAAGGGTTGGCCCTTATAGCCTTCGATGCGTCCCTTTTCGTCAAAATCCAGCTTGATGCACCCCAGCAGCTGGTTGCTTTCCCATGCCTGCACGATCAATGCTCTGCCGCCTTCAGGGCCGGTGACTTCTACGGGATAGGGCATTTCCGGCTTAAGGCCGATCTGCTCGAACTCCCGCCCACCCATGAATGTTGCCGTATGTCCCCCCACGATAAGGTCAATGCCGGCTACTTCCCTGGCCAACTCCACGTCGTCCTGATACCCGAGGTGCGAGAGAATAATAATCTTGTTCACGCCCATTTTATTGAGCTCAGCAATATATTTGCGGGCCGTGTCGGCGGGCGGCAGGAATGCTATATTACCGGGATTGCTTATAAAAGCGGTGTCGGGTGTGATAAGGCCTATAATACCGACTTTTTCACCGTCCACGGCATAGATCACGTAGGGGCTGACGCCGGATAACAGCGGCTCACGGGACAGGTCCATGTTGGCCGCCAGCACAGGGAACCGTGCACGTTTAACCAGGGCTGCCGCCTCCTGGACATTTTTAGAGAAATCATGGTTACCCAGCTCAAGGGCATCGAACTGTATGGCGTTCATGGCATCTATATCGGTCATTCCCTGGAACCTGGTTGTCCAGATTGTTCCCTCCAGCACATCGCCCGCATGGAGCAGCAGTACGTTCTTTTCCTGGCTGCGTATGTCCTCAACAGCCGAGTTTAGCAGGCTGTACCCGCCGGCGGTGGCTACCGTATCCTTACCGTCGATCTTCAACAGAACATTATGGGGAATAACATATGAATGTGTGTCGTTAACATGAAGGACGGTCAGCGATATGGGAAGCGAGGTTATCTCCGTCGGCTGAGAGGCTGTAGGGGCTGGGGATGCGCAGGCGAATACAGGCAGAAGCATCAACAGCGCCATAATGAAATAGACTGCCGAGAACCTTGATTGAATCATGCTCAACTCCTGCTCAACTCCTGCCAGTGAATTGGGGATATTATATGCTTTTCAGAGTGCTTTCCAAAATGTCTCTTTATGATCGCCGGGATTATAGAAATCGGGGATGGTGCTCACGTGTTTGTAGCCGAGCGTCACATACAGTGAGCGGGCTGCCCTGTAGTTGGGGTTGGAGGAGGTCTCGATTAATATGAGGCGCCCTCCCAGCCTCTTGATATGATCGGCTGCCATGGTAAATAGGGTGCTGCCTATGCCCTGTCCCTGAAGCCGTGGTGAGACGGCGGACCAGTACATATCCCATGCGCCATGCGTCATGGGGGTGGGTCCGTAGCAGAGGTAACCCGCGAAATCGCTCTCGTGCTCGGCTATCAGGAAGTAGTACCCGCAGCCATCAGGATCGTTAAAATACTCGTCCATGATCTCATCCAGCACGGTCAATTCGTCGGGCAGGAATGCTCCGGTCTCATCAGTTACCCCGATGATATGAGTTCTGTCGGACGGTATTATGCCTCTTATTTTAACGGTCACAAGCTCACTCCAAAGCGAGATCGACTATTCTCTGGATAAGATCTGCATAAGTCATTCCTCTTGTAGATGCCTGAAGAGCGATACCCAGTTCGGGCGTGATGTCGGGGTTGGCGTTAACTTCCAGCACCTTGATACTTCCATCGAGGTCCTGCCGCATATCCACCCTGGCATATCCTCTGCAGCCCGCTGCGCGGCAGGAGGCCAGGACGGTTTCGGTTATTTTTTTTCTTAAATCCGAGTCGATCTCCGCCGGGCAGGATACGGCGGTATTTATATAGTAATCGGTTTCCTCGTACCAT
>JAEAME010000211.1_pt1 | contig 74503 bp, 58 predicted proteins | sample 8958731 | NCBI WGS metagenome assembly JAEAME01 (sample SAMN16933194, study PRJNA681113) | bioreactor sludge metagenome | isolation source: anerobic bioreactor sludge (Control) | place: India:Bengaluru | collected 2018-10-24
CGTCATGCGCAGCCTTATTGGAGTTCGATATGATGTCGCTATCTAAGCGCCATTCCGATCAGACCTCTTTGAGAGGCTATCAGCCGCAAAGAGTTCCCCTCTGCCGGGGGATGCATACTCCCGGCCGGACTACGCCGAGGTTTGAGGCTCGGGGAAAAAGTACGGATACAGGATTGTGGATTGAAGGAATCGCCAGACATAGCGCGGGCGAAGATGGTATGAGACATATGCAAACTCGCGCAGGCGATGCAATTCTTCGGAGGAAACGGCGGCGTGATGATATACGCTTGTCCAGCCGTTGAACCGCTCCCAGTCCTTCTCGAAGATGTTTTTCCGGACACTTTCGTAGAACTGAGTGCCGGGGTAAGGCGTTGTTACGGTGAATTGAATAGCGAATGTATTCAGTTTTTTGGCATATCGAATCGTTTCGCGGATTCCCTCGACGGTGTCGTTCGGAAGTCCAAAAGTGTAATTGGCGATGACACGGATCCCCAGCTTGTGGCAGACCTCGATGACGCTTTCCTGCTGAGTTCGGGGAATAGCCTTGCGCCTGTTGTCCCGCAAAACCTGAGGATTTGCGGATTCCACGCCGACCTCCATGCTTCGCAGACCCGCGCGGTACAGCAATTGGATCAACTCGCGATCGAGGCAATCCGTACGCGCCTCCATGCTCCAGCGAACATCGAGATTGTACTTGAGCAGCAGATCTCCAAACTCATGAGCTCTCTTCTTGTTGAACGTCAGATTGGGATCTCTAAAGGAAATGCCTCGGATATTGTACTTCTCCCAAAGATACCTGATCTCGTCGACAATGCTTTCGGCGCTGCGAACCCTGTAACAGGAATTAACCAGATAAGGACAATAGCTGCAGGTGTATGGACAACCCCGGCTTCCCAGCATGGGAAGGGTAATACCTTTATTGGTTATAATCTGGTACCGGAACCTGCGGATGTCGAAGTTGTCCCACCTGGGATAAGGGAGTGAATCCAGGTCCCGGACGAATCCCGCGGAGATTATGCCCTCCGGAATCTCGCCCTTTGCCAGGGAAGGCGCGATGTTTTCTATTTCTTCCTTAACCACGAAATCTGCGGCACCGGCGTAAAAGTCAGGCACCGAAGAGGCGAAGGTGCCAAAATAACCCACCCTGGCACCAAAACGTCTTTTGGCTTCTAACCCGATCTCCCGCTCAAAATTGCAGTCGATTATGGAAGATGCGATCAGGTATAGGTCGGCGGGAACGAGCTGGGCGGATTTGCGGACATCCAAAACGCTGACGTCGGCGCCGTGGGCCGAAAGAATGGAGTCCAGGTAAGCAAGAGTAATATTGGGAATCGCGGCGATTCTTCTTTTGGCGAATTCCAGGAGTTTGGCAAAGGGGGAATTTCCTACGGTAAAGACCGTGCCGAATCCTCCGGCAACATCTTTAAGCGTACAGTTCGTCTGACGGCTGGCACTGAGTACGACTATCTTCACTTCATCTCTTTTGCTGGATAAAAGCTCATAATGTGATGCAAAATAAAACTCGTAATTATACCAGCCGCGGCGGCAAAATCAAGAAACGCAATCCGGGTTTTCAGGATACATCTGAGATTTCACCGTTTCGAATGGCATAATCACTCGGATGCCGCAGCATTCGGACGGCATGAGGAAATGGAGAAAATGTGAGCGGTCGTGAACTGATTGCCCTGGGAACCAGCAGCCTCGCTCCCACAAGAGAGCGAAACCACAATGCATACCTGCTACGATGGGGTGGCGAGTGTTTCCTGTTTGATCCCGGAGAAGGTACGCAACGCCAGTTGATTTTATCCAACACTCCGTCAAGCAGCATCTTTCGCATATGTATCACTCACTTTCACGGGGATCACTGCTTGGGGCTTGCCGGGATCGTGCAGCGGTTATCGCTCGATCAATGCGGGCACAGTGTGCACATATATTACCCGGAGAGCGGGCAGCCATACGTCGAACGGCTCTGTGCAGCGGCTATCTTTCATTCTCGCGTATCGCTGGAATTTCATCCCGTGCCGCACCGGCAGGGGGAGATGCTGGAACTGTGCAGGACTGCCGAATATTCGCTGAAAGCAATGCCGCTGCAGCATTCGGTTCCAAACCTGGGATACAGGGTGGAGGAATCCGAACGCATTCATTTCCTGGATGAAAAATTGGATTTTTTCGGGATTCGCGGCCCCTTGACGGGTGAACTGCGGCGCAAAGGGAAAGTGACAACCGGAGGCAGAACCGTCCATCTTTCGGAGGTGACGGAGCCTCGGCGCGGAAGCATTTTTGCACTTGTGATGGATACCCGTTTTTGCGAGGAAGCAGTCGCGCTAAGCAAGGATGCCGATCTGGTCGTTGCGGAGGCCACGTACACATCGGAACACAAGGAGTTGGCGGAAGCCTATTTTCATTCAACGGCCGCAGATGCAGCAAAAACGGCGCTGATGGCGGGCGCGCATCGTCTAGCCTTGTGTCACTTTTCGCAACGCTATCCGGATGCGGCTCAACACCTCCGGGAAGCCGCGGCTATTTTCCCCAACGTCATCGCGCTTCATGATCTGGATCGGGTCGCAATTGATCGCCGGAGGGCTGAATAGCTGCAGCCTTTTTCCGGTTTTCAATGTTTTCGCGGCGGGCGGCCTGCCGATTTCACGGCATATGACAGATCAGCGGGCCGGATTGGGGCTCTGCATTTGCAGAATAACCGTGGGATTCATGGGCATAAACCATTTGAGTTTTGCATTATCGTCTGGTAGCTTAATTTTGATTTCTCTGAAGCTGAGGATTGAGGAGAAAACGCGTTTGGCGATGAACGATCAGGATGCTTTCGAGGTCGATACAAGAGAGCAAGCTCAGGAATTCAAACCGATATTCGAGCTGAAATCCTGGTTGCGAGATATCTTCCTGGCTTTTGCCATAGCAATTTTCATTGTTGTCTTTGTTGTCCAGCCGGTCAAGGTTGAAGGAACAAGCATGCAACCGCGGCTGGCAGACCAGGAGCGGATATTCGTCAATCGCTTTATTTACCGGTTTCAGGATGTCAAAAGAGGAGACGTTGTCGTCTTCTGGTATCCGAAAGACCGCAGCAAATCTTTCATCAAGAGAGTGTTGGGCATCCCGGGGGATGAAGTGGAAATCCGCGATGGCGTCCTTTATGTGAATGGGGCACGGATGACCGAACCATATCTAAAACCGGAATTCCAGGATTACAAGTCTTTCGGAAAAGCGGTGGTGCCTGCCGGCAAGTATTTCGTTCTGGGGGATCACAGGAACTCGAGCAACGACAGCCGAAGCTGGGGTTTTGTTGCCGGGGACCTGATTTACGGCAAAGCCGTATTCAGCTACTGGCCATTCTCCCGTTTCGGTACCTTGGAGTAGCCGGGAATTGCACGGCGGATTAATGCAATGCGGTTCAGCCCCTGCGGCATGAACGCGGGGCAGATTCCCCGATACTTAATCCATAAAAATGAAAGCATTTCTTGCACTCGAAGACGGCAGTATATTTGCGGGGCGCAGTTTCGGCGCAGCAGGCGAAACCGGCGGCGAGGTTGTTTTCAATACCTCCATGTCCGGATATCAGGAAATACTCACGGATCCTTCGTATGCGGGGCAAATTGTCGTTATGACATACCCGCATATAGGCAACTACGGAACAAACTCAGAGGACGAAGAGTCGTTGCGTCCGTATGCGGAAGGATTCGTGGCGCGCGAGTTCAGCTCCGTTCATTCGAACTGGCGATCCTCCGAAACACTCGAATCCTATTTAAAGCGTCATGACATAGTTTCCATCTCCGAAGTGGATACGCGTGCTCTTGTATTGCACATCCGGAGCAAGGGCGCAATGCGGGGAATAATCAGCACGGAGGAATCCGATCCGGACAGACTCGTCGAAAAGGCGCTGGCTTTGCCCAGCATGCTCGGATGCGATCTGGCTTCATCGGTTACCTGTTCCGAGAGTTACGATTTTAGCGCGTTTGCTTCCGGCAAAGCCGTCAGAGGCTTTCGTGTGATTGCCTATGACTTCGGAATCAAGCGCAATATTCTGAATAATCTGACGGCCGCCGGGTGTCGTGTGACTGTTGTGCCGGCCTCGACCGACGCGGAGCGCGTATTATCGTACGGGCCGGACGGCGTTTTCCTTTCCAACGGGCCCGGAGATCCGGAACCGTTGCAGTATGTGGTAGGCAACATACGCAAGCTGTTGGGGAGGGTCCCGGTTTTTGGAATTTGCCTGGGTCATCAGCTGATGGGACTGGCCCTCGGAGGCAGGACCTACAAAATGAAATTCGGCCATAGGGGGGGGAATCAACCGGTCAAGAACCTGCTCACGGGCCGTGTGGAAATCACCGCTCAGAACCATGGTTTCGCGGTGGATCCGGAATCCATGGACGCGAATCAGATAGAACTGACTCACATGAACTTAAATGACCAGACGCTGGAAGGATTTCGCCATCGAAGCCTTCCGGCTTATTGCGTGCAATATCACCCCGAGGCCTCTCCGGGTCCGCATGACTCGCACTATCTTTTTGAGGAGTTCAGGCAGCTAATGTCGGAATTCCGGAAATCTCCATGCCCAAACGCACCGACATCAAAAAAATCCTGATCATCGGTTCCGGCCCGATTGTCATAGGACAAGCCTGTGAATTCGATTATTCGGGCACTCAAGCCTGCAAATCTCTCCAGAGTGAGGGATTCGAGGTTGTCCTGGTCAATTCTAATCCGGCAACGATTATGACCGATCCGGATCTCGCGGACCGTACCTATATCGAGCCGCTGACGGCGGAATCCATAGGAGCCATCATCGCCCGGGAGCGGCCCGATGCGCTGCTTCCGACCGTGGGGGGGCAGACGGGCCTGAATGCGGCTGTAGAATTGGCCAAGGCCGGCATTTTGGACCACTATGGGGTCGAGATGATAGGGGCCAAACTGAGAGCAGTGGAAGTCGCGGAGGACCGGCAGTTGTTCAAGGATGCCATGACCGAGATCGGCATGAAATCCGCCAGATCGAGCGTTGTCAGAAGCCTCACCGAGGCGCGGGCATGTCTCTCCCAAATAGAACTGCCGGCGATTATTCGGCCGAGCTTTACCCTTGGCGGGTCTGGCGGGGGCACGGCGTTCAACGCTGAAGAGTTCGAGATGATTATCTCACGCGGCCTGGAAATTTCGCCGGTGCACGAAGTCCTGGTGGAACAGTCGCTGCTGGGCTGGAAAGAATTCGAGCTGGAGGTAATGCGGGACCTTGCAGACAATGTGGTAATTATCTGTTCCATTGAAAACTTCGATCCAATGGGCGTGCATACGGGTGATTCCATTACCGTCGCGCCTGCACAGACCTTGACGGACAAGGAATATCAGGCGATGCGGAATGCGGCCATTCGAATCATCCGCAAGGTCGGAGTTGAAACCGGCGGGTCCAACATCCAGTTTGCCGTAAATCCGCAGACCGGCGACATCATAGTAATAGAAATGAATCCCAGGGTTTCGAGAAGCTCGGCGCTAGCCTCCAAAGCGACCGGATTCCCGATCGCAAAAATAGCCGCCAAGCTGGCGGTCGGCTACACCCTGGATGAAATTTCGAACGATATCACCAAGAAGACGCCCGCGAGCTTCGAGCCCACCATAGATTATGTGGTGGTGAAAATTCCCAAATGGAACTTCGAAAAATTCAAAGAGGCGGATCCGACGCTGGGAACGCAGATGAAATCGGTGGGCGAAGTCATGGCGATCGGCCGCACTTTCAAGGAAGCCCTCCTCAAAGGCGTGCGATCGCTGGAAAAAGGGAAGAGTCTGGCCTCGGAGAAGATTTTCGCCGACAACCTGGAACACTACCTCATTACGCCCATGCCCGAGCGGCTTGCACACGTCCACTACGCACTGACGGTCGGTCGGTCGATTGAGGAAATTCACAAACATACAAAAATTGATATTTGGTTTCTGAATCAGCTTCGCGAGATAGTGGAGTTGGAAAAGAGACTGCACAGGTACACAATCGAGTCGATGCCCGCAGACCTTCTGCGGGAATGCAAACGCAGCGGGTTTTCAGACCAGAATGTTTCGGAATTCCTGTCTGAAACAAACGGTGCAAAGCCTTCGGCAAACGATGTGACGGAAAAACGCCGCAAATTCGGCATCCGTCCGGTTTATAAAAGAGTTGATACCTGTGCGGCCGAATTTGAATCGCACACTCCCTATCTCTACTCGACGTACGAGAGCGAATGCGAGGCGAATCCTACGAAGAACAAGAAGATCATGGTGCTCGGCAGCGGTCCGAACCGCATCGGGCAAGGGATCGAGTTTGATTATTGCTGCTGCCATGCTGCCTTTGCACTCAAAGAGGCCGGATATGAAACCATAATGGTGAACTGCAATCCGGAAACGGTTTCCACGGATTACGATACATCCGACCGCTTGTACTTCGAGCCGCTGACATTTGAGGATGTCATGGAGATTATCGCCGTGGAAAAACCGGACGGCGTGATTGTGCAGTTCGGGGGACAAACGCCGCTGAACCTTGCGCTCAGGCTGAAGGAGGCGGGCGTGCCCGTCATCGGTACCTCCCCGGAGAACATCGATCTGGCGGAAGACCGCAAGCGCTTCGGACGATTGCTGGCGGATCTGGAAATCCCGCAGCCGCCGAATGGCACGGCCCTTTGCCCGGAGGAGGCGCGGACCGTGGCTCTGCAGATCGGCTACCCTGTCCTTGTGCGTCCCTCCTACGTTCTAGGCGGGAGGGCTATGTCGATAGTCTATGACCAGGCTTCGCTCGACGAGTACATGGCAACGGCCGTGGAAGCTTCTCCGGAGCATCCCGTTTTGGTCGATAGGTTCCTGGAAAATGCCTTCGAATACGACGTCGATGCCCTGTGCGACGGCGAGCGTGTGGTCATCGCGGGGATTATGGAGCACATCGAAGCTGCGGGGATACACAGCGGAGACAGCACCTGCATCCTGCCCCCGATTATGATAGACCTCCAACTGCTCGACCGCATGAAGAGGTATACGGAGAAATTGGGCAAAGCGCTCGGCGTGGTCGGCCTTATGAACATTCAGTTCGCCGTCCAAAAGGATGTCATCTACGTGCTTGAAGTGAATCCTCGCGCATCCCGCACCGTTCCGTACGTCAGCAAGGCTACCGGGATTCCGCTTGCAAAGATTGCGGCGCGCGTCATGGCGGGAGAAAAGCTGAGCCAACTGCATCTTTTTGAAGAACTGAAGGTCAGCCATTGCTTTGTGAAATCCCCGGTCTTCCCGTTTGGCAAGTTTCCCGGCGTAGACACCATTCTGAGCCCCGAGATGAAATCGACCGGAGAAGTGCTGGGCATTGCCGACAGTTTCGGAAGCGCCTTCGCCAAAGCGCAACTCTCCGCCGGCGTGCGTTTGCCGCGGAGCGGCACAGCCTTTGTCAGCGTTCACGACAGGGATAAAGCCAGCCTGATTCCGGTGGCTCAGGAGTTGTCCGAACTCGGATTCCAGCTGCTGGCCACGGCCGGCACCCAGAAATACCTTCGGGAACGCGGCATCTGCGCGGAGCACATTTTCAAGGCCGGGGAGGGGAGGCCGAATATTGTCGACCTTATTAAAAGCAAGAAGATCGACCTGATCATCAACACGCCGCTGGGGCGCCAGTCCCGATACGACGAAAAGGCGATTCGCCGCGCGGCAACCCAGTACGGGATCGCCTGCATCACCACTCTATCGGGAGCAGCCGCCGCAACAAATGCAATCCGTACTCTCAGACGAGAAAAACTCATTGTGCGAAGCCTCCAGGAATACCACGGCGCAGTGCGGAACGGAGCATCCGTCTAAACCGGTTTGTTTGAATAAGCCGTCCACGCGCATGAGTACGTCAACGAACACGTTTTGAGGATTTGGACGGGCTGCAGTCTGCACAGGACTCAGCACCGCCTGAACCATTGTCGGCTCGGCCCGGCTTTGAGGAAGATTTGGATTCGGCGGGTTTTTTTTCTCCAGGCATTCCCAGGCTGGGAAAGAGATCGAAAACCGTGTCGTTTTCGATAAGGTGTACGCCCTCGGTATGCAGACGTATGAAGTGCGTGCAGAACTTGCGGCTGTCTTCGCCCTTGCAGGATTCCACGCAAAACAGGTCCGTATCCGTGCAGTTGACGCACTCACCCAAAGAAACGCAAACCTTCGGAACTGTGATGTGGCATGAATCGCAGATCGTGAAAAGATTCTGGCTCGCGGTATAGTACTTGCAGCTTTCCAGTTTTTCGTTGTTTTCGATAAATCCGAATATCCTGCAACCCATGAATATATGAGGGCGTGTGCCATGATCCGCCTCGACTTGATCCAGACTTTCGTCCACCCAGTTGATGCAATTTCTGCAGTTGATCATGGCGTCTGAGATGTCCCGCTATTGCGGAAGAAATGGTTTCCTATTTTTATTCCGCGGGGAGCGTCGGATTGAGTCCAACCAGTTCCGCAAATTCCCTTTCGGACTGCAGCGCGGAAAAATCCGCGTCGTTCTTTGCGTAAATCCGGCTGTCTTCGTTCAGCTCCACGGCCTTGCGCAAATTCTCGAGCGCCTTGGCAAGGTCCCCCTTCTTTGCCTGGGAGGCCGCAATCGAGTAGTAAATATAGTCTGCGTCCGGGTGTTTGGTGAGGGATTGAAGAAAATTGGCAATCGCCGCGTCGTAATTGCCCTTGTTGTGCTCCAGGATGCCGAGCGCATACAGCTGATCCGCGGAGACCGCCGGCTTTTTTAGATTGGCTTCCTCGCGTTCGCAGATTTGAATATAGCTCCGTGCCCTGGCCAGTATGTCCAGTTCGGCCGGATACAATTGCAGCAGTGATTTAAGTTCAACCTTTGCCTTCTTGAAATCCTTTTGGTAAATGAGCTCAACGCCCTTTCCCAACAGGGTGAGCGCCGCGGATGTCGTTTTCGTCTGGTGCAGCAACCGGGCAGGCGCAGGCGCCGGGGGAGGACTAACTGCCTTTGCGGGCAGCTTCCCTGATCCCGCCTCTATTTTCCCGCCCTTTTTGTGCGCGGGACGATTCCGGATGGGGATGCTTTTTGAAACATGCTTTTTCCCCGGCTTTCTGCTTCTGGACGATGGCGGCTTGGCCTTTGCAGCGGCATTTTTGTGCGTCTTTTTGGGAGAGGTCCGCGCCGCGGTCCTTTTGGCGTGATGCGATAAACCGACTGATTTTGGTTTTTTTGATTTCTCTTTTGCCGGTGCTCTCGCCATCAGTTTCCCATAAATCTCTAAAAGCGAACAACTTGCCTCTTGGGATATCAAGATCCCAAATTTTGACTGTATTATTAGGAAAATTCCGACGATAAGTCAAGCGTAAGATCTGGTTCACAGACTATCCAGGCGGGTGCGTTATGGCTTTTCATGCGAAACAACCGGATAGGAAATTACGCATGTTGCTGGAGGACATGCCGCCTAAATATTTGTTTTATCACATATTTGCCTAAAACAGCTGCGACGTGAGTTCAAACACCTTTAACTTGCATGAAAATGATTTCCTTCGAATCCGGGCCATATTGGCCAAAATGCAGAGAGAGCTACGCGCCGAGCTGGTGCTGTTAATCAGCAGGAGTGGACAGCCGATTGTGGTATCCGGCTCACAGGAAAATATCGATTGTACGGCGCTTGCTTCTCTAGCGGCAGCCAACCTTGCGGCAACGGACGGATTGGCCAATATCGTTGGAGAAAGGGAATTCTCGGTGCTCGTTCATCAGGGGCGCCAGCGAAGCCTTTTTATCTCTGATTTGCTGAAAAGGTTTTCCCTGGTTCTGGTTTTCGACGCGTCGGCATCCTCAGGCATGGTGCGCTATAAGTGCAAGCGAACGACACAGTTACTGGAAGATGTGATTCGGGATTTTCAGCGGAGAATTGAAAATTCCGTATCCGTTATGTGTCCTCCGCAGTTCAGCGACGAAGAACTCGAGGAATTGCTGGGACAGTAAAATCCAATTTTACGATAGAGACGGGAAAAAGAGTTGACGTTCATCAATTATGTAGCAAGGGAAATCAACTGTAAGATTGTCTACTATGGGCCTGGTCTGGGGGGCAAAACCACGAACCTTCAATATGTCTACCAGATCACCAGCGCCGAAAACAAAGGGAAACTGATTTCTCTCGCGACCGAGACCGAGCGGACTCTCTTTTTTGACTTTCTGCCGATCGATCTTGGGCAGATCCGGGGATTTCGCACGCGATTCCATCTGTACACCGTGCCCGGACAGGTATTCTACGACTCCAGCCGCAAGCTGATACTCAAGGGAGTGGACGGAGTGGTGTTTGTTGCCGATTCTCAGGAAGAGCGGATGGATGCAAACCTGGAATCGGTATCGAACCTTGACCAAAATCTCAAAGAACACGGCTTCGATCTGGAAAAGATCCCCTACGTTCTTCAGCTGAACAAACGCGATCTGCCGAGCGCCATGCCGGTGGAAGACCTGACGCGACAGCTTCTCGTAAAAGGCGAACCCGTTATCGAAGCGGTCGCGACGCAGGGAGTCGGCGTCCTCACGACACTGAAAGCGATAGCGCGGCAGGTGCTGGTTGAACTTCGAAAAAGCGCCTGAAAACAAGGAACACAAATAGGGCGATAAGGGAGAACTCGGCCAAACTTGCGGATCAGCCGCGAATGCGAATGGCACGGCTCTTCTTCGCCGCACTTCCAAAAAAGCTCCGAGCTGCTCTGATAAAGATTTCGGGCTGATCGTGGTGTGCCCAGTGGCTTTCAGGTCGAACAACAATTCATCGCTTTTTTATCGGCAGAAATAGAGACAGCGCAATCGATCCGGCAAGTATGGCTGCTACAACGGCCAGGGACCATCCGATAGGAATTGTGTAAAAACCGCTGATCAGCATTTTCAAGCCGATAAATCCCAACACAATTCCAAGCCCCGTTCCCAGATAGGCGAAACGTTTCACAACGGCGGAAAGCAGGAAATACATCGAACGGAGGCCCAGGATCGCGCATATATTCGACGTGTAGACGATGAATGGGTCGCTTGTAACTCCGAAAATTGCAGGGATCGAATCCGTGGCAAAGACAAGGTCCGTTGCTTCAACGGTGACCAGCACCAACGCCAGCGGCGTCGCCTTCAGCCCTCCCTCGTGACGCAGGAAAAATTTGCCCGACTCGTAGCCCGGCGTCATGGGAACAAACCTCCGGAAAAGCTTAACCACCGGATTCCGTTGCGGTTCGACTTTGGTGTCTCCCTGCCGCAGAATTTTTATGCCCGTAAACACTAGGAATGCGCCGAAAAGATAGATGATCCAGTGGAATCTATGGATGAGAGCCGCTCCCGCAACGATGAATGTCGCTCTCATGATCAGAGCGCTCAGGATTCCCCAGAACAACACCCTGTGGTGGTACCTCGGAGGAACGGCGAAGAAGGAAAATATCAATATGAAAACGAAGATATTGTCTACGCTCAACGCGTACTCGATCATGTAGCCGGCGAAGAACTCGAGACCGTTCTGTCTTCCAAAAGCGGTGTAAATATAGGTGCCGAAGGAGAGCGATAGCACAATCCAGACGATGCTCCAGGATAGCGCTTCTTTTACGGTAACGACGTGCGCCCGGCGGTTGAATATCCCCAGATCCAGGGAAAGCAGAAACAAAACAACCGCAACAAATGCAGTCCAGAAAAACGGTGTTCCTATCGAGTGTGCCATCGTATGTCTCGCGCGCGAGGTGGAACGGAAACGCCGGATTGTACAATCCGCGGCGCGCAAAAACGCCTTGGGCCCGCGCCGGGGCCGCAATCGTCAGATGCAGCGCGTGTTCTTAAGGTAGGCTTCATATTCCTGCAACGTGTCGAGATACGGGCTGCAACTTCTCCGTGCGATGACATAGGCATAGGCTTCCCGAGCCGTCAATCCGGCAGTTTTGACGAGATAGGCTGCCGCAAGGGTCGGCCCTCGGTTTATTCCTGCCGTACAGTGAACATACACTTTGCTCGCACCCGGAGCCAGAGCATTTTCCAATTCGACGACTGCCTCAGGAAGACAAACGACGAGGGCATGGCGGTCAAAATCCGGCATGGGAATGCGGTGCAGAGAGATATCTGCAAGATCACAGGCCGCCAGAAGCTTTTTCAGGGAAATGTTGTAGTTCGCCATGTCCCAATCGCTCTGAAGATTCAGGATGCCTGTGATCTTCAGCTTCCGGAGCAGCCCGATGCTTTCGGGGCGGACGTAGCCGCCCACCCATAGCTTTTCCGGAATGATTTCGCTGCAGTCAAAAATCATGTGTCCTACTGTAGCATATTGCGTTAAAAAACAACGGACGGGGACTATGCTTTTGGCTAATCCCTTGCCGCGCAACGACGCAGGCGATCCATTATTGCTCTTCCCAATCCCTCCTCCGGCACCGGTCGAGCCACGATTTTATCCAACGACAAGGCATCCAGGCGCCGGAGGGATCGAAATAGGTTCGCGGCTGCTTCCCGCAAATTGCCTGAAGAGGACAGTATTTCCACGGCGTCATAATCTTTGGCATGCGCCGGTTCCGTCAAGCTGAGCAAACCGACTCTGTTCCCGGAATCCCGTCTTTCTGCGGATTCCTCCGCAATTTCCAGTCGCGTGCGGGTTGAATAGTGACGTTTGAGCTGACCCGGGGCCAGCGGACGAACGCTCCAATCGGGTGCGAGGTCGATTTTCCCGAGGACAGATTCGATTTCTTCGATGGGCGTGCCGCCAATCCTGAGGATGCAGCAAGAGGCGCCGGTCAGCGAAACGATAGTGGATTCCATCCCAATCGAGCAAGAGCCCCCGTCGAGGATCAAATCGATGGATGCCCCCAACTGCTCTATGACATGCCGCGCCTCCGTCGGGCTGACGTATCCAAACGGATTCGCGCTTGGAGCGGCAATGCCGCAAGCAGCAGCCCGTATCATTGCGAGCGCCGCAGGGTGCGAGGGCACACGAATCGCCACCGTATCGAGCCCCGCGCTAACGATGGGGGGGACCGTGGATTTTCTTTCGACAACCAGTGTCAGCGGTCCCGGCCAGAACCGCCGGGCGAGGAGGCGGGAAGTTGGTGGAAATACCCCATATCTTTCTGCCGATTCGAAGTCTGCAACATGAATGATCAGGGGATCCAGGCGCGGCCTTGCCTTGACCTCGAAAATCCTTGCAACCGCTTCCGCGTTTTCAGCGTCTGCACCCAATCCGTACACCGTTTCAGTCGGGAAGGCAACCAGGCCTCCTTCCCGAATGATGCGTGCGGCTTGCGCAATCGCGCTCGAATCCGAAGCTTCCAAAACTGCGGGGCTCCGCAAAGCATCCTCCTTCAATCCTGAATCCGCCGTGCCGGGAATCGCTTTCCTGTGAACCTCAAATGTCCGGCAGGCGGAAAAACAGCTGGCCGTTGACCGGCATCATTCACAGAACTTCCATGGCGGCGGATCCGGGCACCTCCGGCATACTGGTCGAGGCCTACAGTATCACTGCAGGTTTGCCTGCCCGGTCGCCGGTCGCGCCGGCAAGCGAGGCGACGCATCCATGCACGCTGCGCCGCCTCGCGGCAAACCCTTATGAATAATGCGGAATAATGCTAAAGCATCGACAATAAATCCACAATACCGGAGAGCCCCAAACTTGACAGTTCTTGAGCCAGTGGCTATAGTCAAGCGCGTGTTCGTCGACGTGCCTCGTGAATATGCCGGAGCTGAATCCCCATTTCATTCAATCGATAGGTGCTATGACCGGACTTTAAGGGGCGGGCATGGACGGTCGCGAATTTCAGAGTAAAACTGATGTTTCAGGCTATTTGAGACCATGATTGAGCAACCTGATTTGACAACAGGTATGGAACCGCTTCCAGAGAAATCCGACCTGGATTCTCTATTCTCGCCGAAGTGGTATGCCCTTTACACCCGCAGCCGCTTTGAAAAGAAAATGCTGAGTGAATTGACCGACCGCGGTATCGAGGTGTTTCTTCCAATGAGAGAGGTGCTCAGCCGCTGGAAAGACCGCAAAAAGAGGATTTGGATCCCGCTATTTCCCGGATACATTTTTGTGAACCACGTGGATACTCCGGAAAACCGTTTTCGCATTCTGAACATAGCGGGCGCCGTTCGATTTGTTGGATTTGAAGGGCATGCAAATCCAATCCCGGAAGAGCAAATCCTGTCGGTCAGGAGATTTCTAGAGGCCAGTATTGCCATTGATCCATATCCGTATGTTCAAGTGGGCGCCCATGTGGAGGTTATAGCGGGTCCGCTGAAAGGAATACGGGGAATCCTGGTGGAGAAGCGCGGGAAATTTCGTTTCGTCATACAGGTAGACCTGATACGTCAGGCCGTTTCCGTGGAAATCGACGCTGCCGACGTGCGGCCTGTATAGCTAAGCAAGCGTTGTTGGCAGAGCGGTTCGCCCGGTTTTCCTCTTGAACAGGGCCGACGATGAAAGAACAGACACTCATACGGATCGTGGACAACTTTCATCGCAGAGGCCATGAAACCGCATTCGTGTTCCACAGGGGCTATCGCGTTCTGCGATGGTCCTATCGCCGGGTCGCGGAGTCTGCCTATCAGCTTGCAGAAGAATTGAGCGAACGCGGCATAGCACGGCGCGATTCGATCATTCTTTGGGGAGACGATTGTGCTGAATGGGTTGTTTCTTTCTTTGCCTGCGTCCTGTGCGGAAGCGTAGTGGTCCCTCTGGACCGGACCGCTTCGCCGGAATTCGTGCGGCGCGTCTGCTGCCAGGTCGAACCAAAACTCTGCCTCGCTTCCCGCGAACAGCCTCAGATCGATCCGTCTCTGCCGGTTGTTGCCTTCGAGGATTTCCCTGATATCCTGGCACCGCGCAGCAGGTCGCGGGGATCAGTGCCTGAGCTGAGTGCTGAAGACACCGTCGAAATTGTCTTCACCTCGGGCACGACTGCCGACCCGAAGGGAGTGATCCTATCGCACAAAAACATACTGACCAATCTGGCTCCTCTGGAACGCGAGATAACAAAATACCTGAAATATGAAAGATGGGTGCATCCGCTGAGGTTCCTGAATGTGCTGCCGCTTAGCCACGTCTTCGGGCAGTTCCTCGGCCTGTTTATCCCGCAAATACTCGGCAGCACCGTTGTTTTTCAGGACACTCTCAATCCCTCGGAAATCATCCGCACGATCAAGAAGGAGAGAATCTCGGTGCTCGTGACCGTGCCGCGGGTTATGGAAACGCTTCAGGCAAAGGCGGAGCGGGAAATGGAAGCGGATGGGATGCCGGGGGACTTCCGGGAAAAATTCAAGCGCTCAGCGGACAAGCATTTTTTCGAACGCTGGTGGATATTCCGGCGGTTGCACCGGCAGTTCGGGTGGAAGTTCTGGGCTTTCATATCCGGCGGCGCGAGCTTGAACGAGCGGACCGAGCAGTTCTGGAGGCGCTTGGGCTTTGCCGTGATTCAGGGGTATGGCCTTACCGAAACCACATCTTTGATCAGCATCAACCATCCCTTTCGACTCGGCGGAGGATCCATTGGGCAGATTCTCCCCGGGCGGGAGGTTCGACTCGCCGAAGACGGCGAAATCCTTGTTCGTGGAGACAGTATTGCCATGAACTATTTTCAGGGACGCCAGATGATATCCGTAAGGGGAGAACAAGGCTGGTTTCATACGGGGGATATCGGCGCGTTTGACGAACATGGGAACCTCTATTTCAAAGGGCGCCGGAAGAATGTGATTGTCAGTGCCGAGGGAATGAACATTTATCCTGAAGACCTTGAAACCGCTCTGCGGCGTCAGCATGAAGTGCAGGATTGTGTCGTGCTTGAAATGCAGATCGAGGGAAAATCCGAAGCCTGCGCCGTACTCATCCTGCGGGACCGGGATCAAGCCCCGGAACCCGTGATCCAAAAAGCCAATGAGGGTTTGGCGGAATATCAGCGCATAAGGCGGTTTTTCGTTTGGCCCGGTGAGGATTTTCCCCGGACTTCCACTCAAAAGCCTCAGGTCGGCGCGATTCAGGAAATTGTGCATCGCCACTATAGAGGCGCTGCCGGGGAAGAAGGGAGCGGGGAAATGCTGCCCGACCTGATCCAGCGTATTACGGGGCGAGCGACCCAGGGGATTACCCGCGCGAGCAGCTTGACGAAAGATCTGAACTTGAGCTCCATCGAGAGGGTGGAGCTGCTCAGCGCTCTCGAGGACAGATTTCAACTGGATCTGAATGAATCGCGCTTTACCGCTGCCAGCACGATCGGCGACATAGAAAGGATGCTGAGGGAACCGGCGCGGCAGCGCACAAGTTTTCAATACCCGGGCTGGACTCAGTCTGCGTTTCTGGCGTCCGTTCGGATCATCGTCTATTATGCAATTTCCTGGCCGGCTACAATGCTGATGGCTCGCCCGAAAATCAAAGGTCGCGACAACCTGCGTACTCGGCGCGGGCCGCTGTTGTTCGTGGCCAATCACGTGACCCAGGTGGACATTGGCTTTATTCTGGCTGCGCTGCCTATGCGTTACAGACATCGCCTGGCTGTGGCCATGCTGGGAGAACTCCTGCAGGAAATGCGATGCCCGCCCCGTGAAATGCCGTTCCTGAAACGCTGTATCGAGAAGATCTCCTACGGCCTGGTCGTTTCGCTGTTCAACGTATTTCCTTTGCCGCAAAAAACGGGATTTCGCCGCAGTTTTGCTTTTGCCGGAGAGTCCGTGGATAGAGGGTACTCGATTCTGGTGTTTCCGGAAGGAAGGCGGACTCAAGATGGTTCTTTGTCTCCCTTTCAGGCGGGAGTAGGTCTGTTGGCGGCCAACCTCGGCATTCCCGTAGTTCCGATCAGGATTGACGGTCTGTTCGAGCTGAAAAAAGCGCGAAGAAAGCTTGCGAAACCCGGTACAGTTACTGTGATCATCGGCAATCCAACCACATTTGCATCGGGCATGAATCCGTCAAAAATATCACACGACCTGGAGGAGGCTGTTAGGTCGATATGAGAAAAGCAGTCGAGCGGGAAAAAAACAAAACGTATTACCGAATACTCCATTTGCCCATATGGATATGGGTTTTTTTCGTCCTGCCGGGGCACCTTACTTACGATCTTTATACAAACGGCCCTGACAGGCGCCACGGAATCTGGTTGGCAGTGGTCATTGGCGTATGCATATGGCGGGGAATTGCGGGGAGGTTGCCCGGTGTGGAACCGCGTCCGTATATTCGGTACTACGGAGCGGATCATCCCAACCTGCCGTATCGAATGGTTTGCTATACGGCTGCCTGGATTGATCTGCTCGTGCCCTTCGCTCTGAATCTGATCGGGCTTGTGCTCTCGACTGTCACCGGAAGATGGCTGCTCGCGGACCTTTACACATACCTGTACTACCCGCTCGCTCTCCTGATCGTGCTGGCGGCTTTCGGGGACCGGGTGCCGCGGGCACGCCGCACGATAAGGCGTGAAGGCGCCGAGAAGGCGTGGTTCTATGTTGCCATCTGGACCGTCGTTCCGACTCAGGCCGCAGCCTGGGGAGCATGGAGACTAGGATCCCGATTGGAGCTCGGGCAACTCCCACTGGATTACGTGCGCCTTTCAGTTTTTGCGGTCGTTGGATCGATATTCCTTCTTCTCGGAATCCGGGGCATTCTGCCGAGGTCCAAACGGCTCCATTTGCCCGAGTTGGATTCTCAAACTCCCTAGTGTAACAATACTGCGGGCAAGACAATCCTCGAACTCGGCAGGATGCGGCAACCGGAATTTAGCATGGTTCCTTTAGGCTGTCCGGATCCGGCCATGCGTGCTTCGGATAGCGGCGCTTCAGCTCGCGTCGAATTGCGGGGTAATGATTTTTCCAGAATCCGGCGAGATCTCCGGTTACTTGTACGGCACGTCCGTTCGGCGCCAGCAAATGAACAGTCAATGCAATTCTCCCCCCACAGATAACCGGGGAGGAATGGATTCCGAAGAAATCCTGCAGGCGGGACTCGATCCAGGGAATTTGCGCATTTTCATAGTGGACATTGACGCAGCGCCCTGATTTCAACCTGATTCGTTCGGGCGTTTCCTCAAGGAGGAGCGCACGCTGCCGGTCTGTCAATCCCTGCATCAGGGCTTTCACAATCGATAAAGGCTCGAGCTCCGCGAAACTGCGTTTCCCTGCGCACATAGTCCGCACCGCCGCACCTATTTCCGCTTCGCCTATCGCGGGCATGTTTTCCTGCGGAAAGAGCCCCGAAAGCAAAAGCAGTCTCGACCGAAATGCCGACAGGGCGGAAGCATCGCGAAACGGAAGGGACGCCTGGTTTAAAACCGCGGATGCAAGAAGCTCAGAGGCGGATTCCGAAGGCGCGGCGGCACATACCGTTTCTTCCAGCGCAATCTGGTCATAGGATGTTTGTTTTATCTCATCCACTCTTGAGGCGCGTTCATTCCACAGCAGGTGGATTTTTTGGGAAATGGATTCGGGGAACAGGCCTGCCAACCATTCCACTTCTATTCCGGACGCAAGACGGATCTTCGGCACGGACGGCGTTGAAGTCGGTTTTTCCCTCCGATCCTCCGCATCGACGGCGACCACAAACATGGGATCGTGGACGATGCTGGAGGGCGAAAGGATTGCAGATCCACCCGCGGCCAGCAGAAGCTCGCGAGAGCCTGGCCGGCGCCGTTTGGCGACACGGTCTGGAAAGGCCGAAAGGACCGAAATCAGCAGCGCCTCATCGGCTTCGTCTGCCGACGCATGGATCGAGGGCAATCCTGTGCTTCCGGAAGTGATTCCGAGCAATTGGCGCCGGCTTCGACGGACAGCCCGCAGGGCTACGGCATCGAGGCCAAGATCGGCGAGGCGCGCGGATTCAAACCGCGCCGTTTCGGCTTCCCGGTATCTATCGAGAAGTTCAAGAAGGTCGGACGGTCCTGAACCGTGCCTCTGTGCCGGTCCGGTGGGCCGGGTCAGGCGCGTCCGGACATCCAGGCGAATGTCACGTTCGGACAGCAGGGCTGCGAGAAGCGTGCTCGACTCCGACAGGCCGAGCTTATGGCCCTCAAGGACAAGACGCGCCAATCGTGGATGCAATGGCAGGCGCAACATCTGCTTCCCCAAATCCGATAGCTTGCCCTCCTCGGTGATTGCCCCGAGCCTTAGAAGCAGTGTTTCAGCTGCATCAACGGCGATTGCGGCAGGGGGCTCAAACCAGGAAAAAGAGCGCAGGTCCCTGATTCCCGCGCCATGCAGCAGAAGAGCCGTTTCCGCCAGATCTGCGCGCTTGATCTCCGGCGCAACATGTTCCTGACGGGAAAGAAAGTCCTGTTTCGTATAGAGGCGGAGGACGAGACCTGATTGCGTGCGCCCTGCGCGGCCTGCCCTTTGAATTGCCGACGATTTGCTGATCCTGTCTGTGCTGAGGGTGGGGAGTCCGCTCCATGGCGAGTGTCCGGTAATCACAGCGAGGCCCGAATCGATAACGGCGGCAATTCCGGGAATTGTTACCGAAGTTTCCGCGACATTTGTGGATAGGATCACCTTGGTCCTCTCGGACGGGCGAAGGGATCGCTGCTGCTCGGAGACAGGCATATCGCCATGCAGGAGATGCAGGGAAAAATTCAGGCGTTCCGAAGCGGGCCGCAGGATTCCAGCAGCGCGGCGTATTTCCGCAGCGCCAGGCAGAAAAACCAGGATGTCGCCCTGGAGCCGGGATCTCAGCAACCGGGATACGGCGGAGGCAACCTTCTCATGCAATGGACGTCCATCGCACCCGGCTTCATGCTCGATTTGGCGATCAAACGGCGAATCAGCGACAGATAACACCCTCGAATCGGCAAGATAGGTGCAAAGCTGCGAAGTGTCCATCGTGGCGGACATCAGTATCAGTCGGAGAGTGCGTCTTCTTTCCTGCAGACGTTTGAGGAAAGCAAGGGCCAGATCCGTTACCAGATGCCTCTCGTGAAATTCGTCCAGGATCACCGTGGAGACACCATCCAGATTCGGATCCTGCACCATTCTTCGTGCCAGTATGGCTTCGGTCAGGAATCGGATTCGAGTTGACGGGCCGGAAACGCTTTCAAAACGAATCGAGTATCCCACGGTTTTGCCGGGCTTTTCGCCGAATTCCTCTGCAACCCTGGCGGCTGCCATGCGGGCGGCCAGCCTTCGTGGCTCAAGTATCAAAATTTCGCCTGAGTTCGCAAAGCCCGCATCAAAAAGTGCGCGGGGGACGCGTGTCGTTTTGCCGGCTCCGGGCGGTGCCGTGAGAATGACAGTCCGCGCGGTGTGCAGGGCGGCAATGATTTCCGGGATGTGAGGATCGATGGGCAGAGGGATCATGGCATGCGATCGACGACGGAAAAGCGTCAGTCCTGAAGGCCTGAAATGACGGATTCACAGATGTCCCTTTGGGCCTCCGGAATCCTGCCGTCACCCGGTCTGCCGTTAGCCATCAATACAACAAACAGCTTTCTTGCAGGATCAATCCAGATCAGCGAGCCGGAATCCGAAAAATAGCCAAAGGCATTCGATGAAAAAATTCTGCCGGTCCAGCCTGATTCCAAAGGTTTGGACCAGGCTCCCCGGGATCCGGTGAATTTGTCGACCGTCTCAATCCTGAAATAGCGGCGGTGGCTGTAAATTCCGCGGTTAAGAAGCATTTGGGCAAAAACCGCAAAATCCCGGGCACTGCCGAATAGCACAGGAATCGGGCGTCCCAGGGAGAGATTTGCTCCGCGGCGGGAGTTCGGCGGAGGTTTGTAGCTTGTGCTTTTCATGCCAAGCGGTTTAAACAGGCGCTCGGCAACGAACTGCTCCATCGGGATTCCGGCAGTTCTGGTAAGAACGCTCCTCAGGATCTCCTCTTCGAATCGTGTCCCCTCCTCATCTCTGTTGGTATTCGGCCGGAGCACCGTCGCCAAAGCAAGTTTTCCATATTCCGTATTCCCCAATTCGGGCAGATAGTCTTTGACCGGAGAATCGAGAAGAAGGCTGCCTTCATCCGCGGCGATCATGGCCGCGGATGCAACGGCAACGGGAATTGAAAAGTCGGCAGAACTATATACGGCATCGGGCGAGGCCTTCGGAGAATCGTCCGCATAATCCGTTCTGCCGGAGGCGTGATTTAAAAAAATCCTGCCTTGATGGCCAACAAGAAGCGCTGCACCGGGAAATACTCCATTCCGGACATACGAATCAAGGAGGCGGCTGATTTTTTCGAATCTGTTTTCCACAAGCTCAGGAGATGCAGGAATGGCCGGTTTCAAGACCATTTCCAGTTTGGGAATATTACGTCCGTCACCCGCTTTGGAAAAACCAGTGATGGAGACTGGCATTTTTCCCGAAATCCCTATCTCTCCGGAAAGGGCTTTTGCGGCAGCTATCTGGGAAACATCGGAATTGCTGAACGTGCACAAGACCGTATCGATTTTGGGCGCGAACGGCAGGATGTAGGGATTTCCAAACACTACCCAGATCAAAGGCTTTTGTGCCGCCTGCAGCTTTTTAAGTATGTCGAGCTGTGCATCCGGTATTGCATCGGCGGCCCGACCGGATGCCAGACGGCTCCATGTGGAACACACAATGAGATCGGCTTCCGACACAGCTTTGTCAACAGAAGCCATGATCTGATCCGGAATTCGAGCGTTCAGCCAGGCGGTCCGCGTTAGAGGGAATCGCTGCCGCATCTCCGCCTGGAAAACCGATGCCGGCGAAGACTCAAGATCGGGGGTCATCACGATGCTGTAAATGCGGTCGTAGCGGGTCGGGTCAATGGGGAGCAGCCTCTGGTCGTCTTTCAATGCCGTCACTGACTGGTCGGCCATGTCCTGGGCTAATTTTGTATGCTCAGGAGATGCAATTATATCGGCAATGCGGCGGATGGAGACGGTGCGCTCCTTGTGCAGGTTCAAACGGCTCTTTACCGCCAGAATTTTTCTCACGGATTCATTGATCCGGCTTTCCGAAATATCCCCCCTTTGGACTGCGCGTTCCACTTCGGTGATCACAACCGTAGCATTCGGAGGAAGAAGCAGGATATCGGCGCCTGCCTGAATGGCCAGGACGGCCGCCTGCCCGCCCCAATAGCGATTGGTGATGCCGCCCATTTCGAGTGCATCTGTCACCACAAGCCCCTTGAATTGGAGGGTTTCGCGTAGAAGATCGGTCAGGACCTTGGAAGACAGAGTCGCCGGAACTTGTGGCTCTTCGGTCACGTTTGGAACCGAAACATGGGCGGTCATAATCGAGTCAACGCCGGCCTCGATGGCGCCACGGAAAGGCAGCAACTCCACCGATTGCAGCCGGGACAGATCCGAGGGCACGACTGCCATGTTCAGGTGCGAATCCGTTTCCGTGTCGCCGTGTCCCGGAAAATGCTTCGCGGTAGTGAGCACGTTGCAGCTTTTTGCGCCGCGAATAAACGCGGCTCCAAGCCGTGCAACGAGGTCCGGGTCCTCGCCGAACGAGCGTATGTTGATGACCGGATTATTAGGATTGTTGTTCACATCCATCACCGGTGCGAAAATCCAATGCACACCAAGCGCTCTGGCCTCCCGTGCGGTCGCCTCGCCCTGCCGATAGGCAAGCTGCTCGGATCCGCTCGCTCCCACAGCCATGGTCCAGGGAAACGACGTAGTATCGGTGATGCGGAATGCCGCGCCGCGTTCAAAATCCGCTGCGACGAGAAGGGGCAGGAGGGAAATGCCTTGAAGTTCGTTTAGTAGAAAGGCGGATTCGTAAATATTCCCGGCAAACAGGACTACTCCGCCGACACGGTTCTGTCTGATGTCCTTTTGAATCGCCCGGAAATCATCGCCGCCACGGTTCAGGAATTTCCCCGGAACCCGTATCTGTACCAGCTGGGCAATCTTGTCTCTCAGGGAAAGTGATTTCAAGCTCCGCTCCGCCCAGCTTGTATCGGCTGGAGCGGAGAAGGCGGTCAGTATTCCGAGCGCCAGAGTCGCCGAAACGATCAGGATTCTCCGGACCTTCGGGTCTTTTGGCTTTCGTTGCATTCCGGAGCGCAGAAACCGAAAGACCCGAAAGCTCGCAGAATACATAGATGCACCTACCCCATATAAAGCGTTTCGGTGTTTACTTGGAATCCAAGCAGCTTGAGATATAGGAACAGCTGCATTTTGTGGTGGACGAAATGATCCCTGAAGTCAAGGGACATTTTCTCCAGACTGCCATTCCATCCCCAGGGGGTGGCAAATGTTTTGGCGGCAAATTCTTCCTCGGTAAATCGCACCAGAACATCGCGCAGGGTTTTTTTGTCATTTTCGAGCTTGGCGAGCGCTTCCTGTGCGCCACATGACGGCATCTGTCCGGGACCGCCTTCTCCGGGTTTTGGCCAGCTGTTGTCGACAAGCATCTGCAGTTCAGTCCCGATACCGCTGCCCATGTGACAGATCAACTGTCCCAAAGTCATGAAATTCGGGCCCGGTTTCCATTCAAGCTTGTCGGAAGGGACCAGTTTCAGCAGAGATTCAGCAGGACGGAATGCACCCATGCAATATTCATAAAAAGCATCCTTTTTCACGGTTTTTACCCTCCACTCGTGAATGATGGTACTCACTTAATCCGGGTTAAGGCTACTCCAGAGTATCACAAGCGGTTCATGCGCGCACTCGAGATTGTTGTGGGTTTTATTCCCGGCCTATACGGATGAATGACTCAGAATAAATGGCCTGATAAAATGCGCTTGAAAGGTTTATGAGTTAGAATAATCTCAGGAAGAAACTCCCTGGAAGGAATGAAAGGAACTAAGATGCCTTCGGATAAGGAAACCGTCCAATCGCTGAGACTTTCCCGGGTAATGCCCGCAGTCTATGAGGAACTCAGGAAGCTGGCCCGGCGGTATATGGCCCGCGAGAAGGCCGGGCATACTTTTCAGGCGACGGCCCTGGTGAACGAAGCGTATCTGCGCCTGCGAAAGGAAGACGCGCAGGGTTGGCGCAACCGGGCTCATTTTTGCGCAATCGCGGCCGGAGCCATGAGAGAGATCCTGGTGGAGAGGGCGCGTGCGCGTGCGGCGTTGAAGCGGGGCGGGTCTCGTGTTCGCGTGAGTTTCAGCGGTGTGAAAGCCGCGGGCAAAGAAGGCGCCATGGATGTGCTCGCGCTGCATGAGGCCATGGAGCGTCTGGATCAAGTCGATCCGCAGCTCGCGCGCGTCGTGGAGCTTCGCTTTTTTGGAGGCCTTACGGTGGAGGAGACTGCCGAAGAGATGGATACTTCTCCCGCTACGGTGAAGCGTGCCTGGAGCATGGCGCGGGCATGGCTGGGCCGGGAAATGGGGAGGGTGTATGAATCCTGAGCGCTGGCAGCGGCTAAAGGAGATTTTCTGGGCCGCCCTGGAAAAGAATCCCGCCGACCGGGCCGCATTGCTCGATCAGTGCTGCGGCGACGACCCGAGCTTGAGAAAGGAAGTCGAATCGCTTCTCGTCAACTACGATCGGGAAAGTTTTCTGGAAAAGCCCATCGAAGAAGCCGCCGCCGGACTGTTTGAACAGGATGCGCCACAGACCTTTGTCGGCAGCCAACTGGGCCCCTATGCCGTTCGCGGAGAGATCGGGAGGGGAGGCATGGGAGTCGTGTACCTCGCTCACGACACACGGCTGGACAGGCCCGTTGCGATCAAAATGCTGGCACCCCAATACACCAGGGACGCCCAACAGCGCGAGCGCCTGAAAAGAGAAGCGCGCGCCGCGGCGCGGCTTTCGCATCCCGGCATTGCCACCGTTTACTCTCTCGACGAGTTCGACGACACCATCTGCATAGTTACCGAATACGTTTCCGGCGCGACCTTGCGCCAGATCATGTCCGGAGGACAACTGACCTTCGACCAGACACTGGATGTATCGATCCAGATAGCGCGCGGGCTCGTCGCCGCGCACGACGAAGGGATCGTGCACCGGGATTTGAAGCCCGAAAATATCATCCGCACGGAATCGGGGATCGTGAAAATTCTTGATTTCGGCCTGGCCAGGTTGGAATCCCGGGTAGGATCTGCCGACGCTCGCCTGACGCAGTCGGGTATGTTTCTCGGGACGCCGGCCTATGCGTCGCCGGAGCAGCTGCTTGGCTCAAAGGTGGACAGGAATTCTGACATATTTTCTTTCGGCGTCATGATGTACGAAATGGCTTCGGGAAAACATCCATTCAAGGGTACCGATGCAATGTCGATGATCGCAAATATCATTGAAAGCGATGTTTCTGATCCCTCCCGCTCGAATCCCAAAATCCCCAAAGCCTTTGCCCGGATAGTGCTGCGATGTTTGAAGAAAAAGCCTGCAGAGCGCTATGCCGGCACCAGAGAACTGCTGGCGGAACTGGAGAATCTGACGGACGGCAGCGGCAAGGATGCTGCGGCTCCCCCGGACGCTTCGATCTGGTGGTGGCAGTTCCACCAGGCCTGCGCGGGTTTCGGGTATTATGCCATGCTGTACCCACTGTGGTGGGTAAAGGAACAGCTTGGCGGCATCGAAGGATCGCTGCTGTTTTTCCCGGCATTGATCGCCGTCGGAATCGCGGCAAATCTGCGCCTTCATTTGTGGTTCATGTCCCGCTGCTATGCGGGCGAACTCGCGGAACAGCGCCGGAAAGTCGCGCCGTGGATACGGGCGGGGGATTGCCTTTTTGTGTTTGTGCTGGCAGTGTGCGCTATTCGCAATCACGCCGAGCACGCAATCATAGCAACCCTTCTGATGGCAGTTGCCATAGGGGCATTGGTCGCTTTCACGCTCATCGAGCCCGTCACTGCCAGGGCTGCATTGGAAAGGCGTGACCGATCATAGCTCCACGCCGCATTTCAGCCGTCAATCCGGATGTGCCTATGCCTGGCATATGCATCAATCATGCGCATCCGCATCGATTGCAGGGTCCGCTGCATGGACTCCCGGGCGACATTGTTGATGAGCGGACGGACCATGTATTCCAGAAATGAAGGAATGGAGCGGCTCAGGGTTATGGATTCACATTCGACGATCACGCCCCCGGGAGTCCGCTGATAGCGCCAGTAGGAATTCATCCGCCAGAGGAATCCCCGGTCGTGACCCTCCGGCCTTTCATGCTCAGCGCTACTGTCCGGGTATTCGATTTCGGTAATTTTTGTCGCGATGCTGCTGCTGACGGCCTGGTCAGATCCCCGGCGTCCGTAACGCACGAGATGCTCCGTATTATACACAACCGTAACGATCTGTGAGCGCTGCAGTTTGAGATACAGCCTGAGTTGACCCGGCGCGCTTTCAAGGATACGTGAATCCAGGACGTCCTCCTGACGAGTGTCCTCTGCGGTTGGGTTTGTGACTCTGGAAAACACAAAATCCAGAGGAACTCCAGGGATGAATATGCTGCCTCTCCAGTGATGAATCATCCCGTCCCTGGCCCTGATGGCTTCACCTCCAGCGCTTTGAACAGGCATCCGCCTTATCGTAATTTGTCCGGCAAGGACTGCGCGCCTTTCATCGGCGGATTCGGCAGGATTTTGAAAATCCATGGCCAGGAATCCCTTTTGAGACGACAATTCCTTCCCGATCCGGTTTTCCACCGCTTCAACATAAAGGTCCCACGCCCGCAGCGTTTCCGGCCTCAGTTCGGCGGCGTTAGAAGGCGGGGGGTGTAAAAGCAGGGAAGCTATGGCGAAAAAAATCAGGGACGCAATTCCTTTATAATCATGGTTCATCATGCTGTTCCTCCCTCGCGAATGCCGACCGGCCGCGCGAAAGACAATGCGGTCCCCCACCAGAAAATTCAGGATCGCGCATACTGCAATTGCCAGGAGATTTGCCGGTACGTAAGGAAAATCAGCCCTGCCCACTAAAAATTTCATCAGGATGAGATTACCCGCAATCGAAATCACGCCATTCGTCAAATGAAAACTCAGGAGTCTGGAAAGTACGGCACGGCGATGATCTTTGGTCCTGTCGGCCCACGTCCAGCGCTCGTGCCAGAAAAAATTATGCAGCACAGCGGTTTCTACTGCCAAAGCTGTGGCGATCAGATAATTCAGTTGAAATCCGGAAGTGAGGCTCAACAGAGCAGCCAATTGCACAACAATTCCCATGAGACCGACGAAATTGAAAACGAACCATCGTTTCAGTGTGGTTTCCGGGTGCCAAACAGTTCGCATGGTATCGCTCCAGGCTTGTTGATCGGGAAACAACCCGATGAACTAAAAGGTTCTGGGTTCGGCCTGATAGAGCAGACGGGTATTGCGAATTGCCGAATAAACAAAGGCTCCAAAGAGACCGGCGATGGCGACGACGGCTCCCGCGTCAAACAACAGAAATGGCCCTCTCCCGCCCAGGCGAATCCAGGGATCGTGAAGCAGATACAGGGTTCCCGCCGCCAGAACCACGCGCAACTCGGTCGGGCCGAAGCCGAAGCAGGACAGCCGGAAGATCTGCTGCACATGGGTCGCAAGAAACACCTCGGCTTCAACCAAAGCAAATGCGGCCAAAAGTGCCAAGGCCAGCGCAGGGTGCATGTATCCGGAAAAAGCCATCCCCGCCAGCAGCGCGGCCGTGCCGAACAGGTCGATCACATGGTCCACATAGTAGCCGTAACGCGGCCTCTGGCAATTGCGCACCCGGGCCAGAGTCCCATCGAGGCTGTCGCCCAGCCAATTTGTCGCAAGCGCGACAACGACGAGAAACAGAGCCGATTTATTGCGGCTGGCTGCCCAGAAGCCCGCGCCTGCGATTAGCATCGAAACAAGGCCCAACAAGGTGAGATGATCCGAGCGAATCCATCGGGGCGTTCGGCGGGCAAGCCATAGCAAGGCCTTTTTTTCGGGTGCGGCAAGAAGGCCTCCATATATCCGAACGTGTGCAGCAGTTTTGTCATTCATGGTTTGGTTCTCCTTTCACCGGAGTAATGTGAAAAAGGGATGAAAACCGGCTCAGGAGTTTTTCACGGGATGGCGGCAAGCGGTTTGGCTTGCTCCACGCAAATCCAGTCAGTAGAATGAGTGCATTGGGATTTGAGGCGTAAGAAGGATCACATATAACATGCGACGGGAAAAAAACGACATGCGATGGGAAATAAAAACGCAAGTTCCTTTCAATTCATTTCAGTATTTTGAAAATACGCTTATCGCGCCAAACGGATTCCGCGAATACGACCTTCGCTGGCTGCTGGGCAAGGAGATCAATCCTAACGGATTCATAATAATGGGGAGAAGCTACGGAACGTATTTGCGCAGGATTGTGGGTACGAAGCAGGCCGTTGTCGGCCACGATTTTCGCGCTTACAGCCAGAATTTGAGTTTTGCCCTGATCGTCGGGCTCCTTTCCAGCGGAATCGACGTGATCGATATCGGGCTTGCACTGACTCCCATGGTTTATTTCGCCCAACACCACTTTCAATGCAAGGGCGCGGCGGCGATAACGGCGAGCCATAATGAGAACGGCTGGACGGGGATAAAGCTGGCAAAGGGACTATCCTCGACACTGGGACCGGATGACATCCAGCAGCTGCGCGCCATTGTCGAGAAGGGGGATTTCGAGAACGGCTGCGGAGAATACAGGTCCGCGGGAGGGCTTTTCGATTCCTATTTAAAGGACATCCTCCTGCCCGGAAAACTCTCCCGTCCGTTGAAAGTCGTATTTGCGGCGGGCAATGGAACGGCCGGGCGCTTTGCGCCTGCGGTGTTGAGAGCGATGGGATGTGAACTCTTCGAGCTTCACTGCGAAGGAGACTGGGAATTCCCTCACCACAATCCCAATCCGGAAGACGTTGTTTTTCTGAAAAGCATCAGTGAGGCGACGCTGGCAAACAAAGGCGATATAGGCATCGGAATCGACGGCGATGGGGATCGCATCGGTGTCGTCGACGACAGGGGACACGAAGTGTTTTCGGACAAGCTCGGCCTGCTGATAGCAAGATGGATCTGCCCCAAATTCCCAAATCGAAGCATCGTGATCGATGTAAAAAGCACCGGATTGTTTTATGACGATCCTATTCTGAAGAAGAACAATTGTGGCGTAATTACCTGGAAAACGGGTCATTCCTACATCAAATCCAAGGTCGCAGAATCGCATGCACTGGCGGGATTTGAAAAGAGCGGGCATTGGTTCTTCAGCGATCCGCTGGGAAAAGGGTACGACGACGCGCTCGTTTCGTCGGCAAATCTTCTGCGCATGCTGGTGGAAACCGGCGATTAAACCTGGCAGTCTCCGACGCTCGGCGTTTACTGCGCTGATCAAGAGAAATATGCGGTCGTGGATGACATCGTTCAACTATATGCGAATGACAAAGAAAATGGCGTTTTGATCGGGGGGCAAAAAATAAGGGATCTGGTAACGGTCAACGGAGTCCGCTTTATCCTTGAGGACGACAGTTGTGGTTTGGTGCGAGCGTCGTCAAACAAGCCGTCCATTGTGATTGTTGCAGAGTCCAAAAAATCGCGTGATCAGCTGTACGACATCATGGAGCATATACAAGCGCGATTGGCGAAAACAGGCAAGATCGGGGAATACGATCAGCAGATGGAGCCCCGATGACGGTGCATCTCAAAGAAGGGAAGCGTGCGGTGAAGATATGCGAAATGTGATTATTATCGGTTCGGGTCCGGCCGGATATACCGCGGCCATTTATACGGCGCGCGCCGGCCTTTCGCCTTTGATGCTGGCTTCCGAGGCTAAGGCGGAGCAGATGCCCGGCGGTCAGCTCATGTTCACGACCGAAGTTGAGAACTTCCCGGGATTCCCGGGAGGCGTGCAGGGCCCGGAGTTGATGGAGCTTATGAAGAATCAGGCTTTGCGTTTCGGGACGGAAATGATCGATGAGGACGCGGAGGAGGCTGATTTCCCCGAGGGAGGACCATTTCGCCTTCGATCCGCATCGGGATGGCACGACTGCCGCGCCGTGATAATCGCCACGGGAGCCTCCGCTCAATGGCTGAATCTCCCTGATGAAAACAGGTTCCGCAATCGCGGTTTATCCGCATGCGCAGTCTGCGACGGAATCTTCTTCCGGAATCAGGAAGTCATGGTCGTCGGGGGCGGCGATTCGGCGGTCGAGGAAGCCCTGACGCTGGCGCACCATGCTTCAAAGGTCACGGTAGTGCACCGGAGAGACACGCTTCGGGCCAGCAAAATCATGCAGAAACGGGCATCGGAGCATCCCAGGATCAATTTCCTATGGAACACTGTGCTGACGGGATACGAAGGAGACAGTTCACTGAAAGCCGCGGCGCTTAGAGACGTGGTTACCGGCAGGGAATGGGTGGAGCCTGTCTCGGGAGTTTTTATGGCCATAGGACACCGCCCGAACACCGGATTTCTCAAAGGCATTATCGAGCTGGACGGGCAGGGCTATATCGTGACGCGCAATACGGTTGAAACGAGTATAAACGGGATTTTCACCGCGGGGGATGTGCACGACAGGTATTATCGGCAGGCTGTTACGGCCGCTGGATTCGGCTGCATGGCCGGTTTGAGAGCTGAGCGCTGGCTGGAAATGAACTCTGCAAAGGCACAGTGAAAAAAGCCGGGATCTCTTCAATCGCCTATTACATAAGCGCGCACGGTTACGGCCACGGTGTCAGGTCCTGTAATATCATCCAGGCCATAAACCGGCTGTATCCGAATTTGACTGTTTACGTCGTCAGCGAGTTGCCGGAGAGTTTTCTATCCAGCCAGATTGACCTGAGCCGGTGCATTCTTCGAGCGGAATCCTTTGATGTCGGAATGGTGCAGAAGGACTCGATCTGCGTCGACGTCCCCGCCACGCTAAGGAAAGTAAATTCATTATATGCCGGACGGAAAGAGCGCGTCGCGCGCGAGAGAACATTTCTCACAGGGAAGAAAATCGGCCTGATCGTTGTTGACATTCCGGCGATACCGATCGAGGCCGCGGCCGAGTGCGGCATCCCGCGGATTGCGGTCGGCAATTTCGCTTGGGATTGGATCTACGCGGAATTTATCGATCAGGATCCCGCATGGCAAACGATTGTGGATGTGCTGCATGAGGAATATGCACGAACAGATCTGCTTCTCCGGTTGCCGTTTTGCGAAAAGATGCGCGCGTTTCCGCGGATTGAAGACATTCCGCTGGTTGCCTCTCCGGGTACCAGCTGCAGAGGCGATATCGCCCGTATAACGGAAGGTGATCCGGCAAAAAAATGGATCCTGCTGTCATTCACATCGTTGGACTGGAATGAGCGGGCGCTGAAAAGGGTTGAGCGCATCCGGGAATATGAGTTCTTCACGGTCCGTCCACTGGAATGGCATGCAAAAAACATCCATACCTTGCATCGCGGACCGAGGAGCTTTGCCGACATCCTTGCCTCGATGGATGCCGTGATCTCAAAACCGGGATTCGGCATATTGTCGGACTGCATCGCCAACCATAAACCGCTCATTTACGCCGACAGGAGCAATTTCAGTGAATATGCCATCCTGGTCGATGCGATTCAGCGATACGTTCGGCATGCTCATATTCCGGCCGCGGAGTTGTACAAGGGGAATCTTGAGGAAAGCATCGCCCTTGTCTGGAAGAGCCCGGAACCTGCGGAGCAAATGGCGTTGGGCGGTGGCGAAATCGCCGCAGGGCGCATCGCCGGCTTTCTGGAACGGCCCTGATTGGGCGGCTTTCGCTATTGGGCTATGGATATGGGGGAAAGCCCCATCGGGCCGGATCAATTTCCTTCAGGCTGCGGACAATCTGATGGGCGCCCGAATAGGCGCTGTCATCCATGTGAGGATCCGGAACGGCAACGGCAAACATCCCGGCAGCCCGGGCCGCGTCGATGCCGACTGGAGAATCCTCGATCACAAGGCAATGCGACGGCTGTGCCCGAAGTCTTTTGGCAGCCAGCAAGAAAATATCCGGAGCCGGCTTGCCGAGCTGAAGCTCCGGATCGTCGCCCAAAACAACACACTCAAAAATATTGTACCATTCCCTGTGGCGGGTAATTTTAAGGTCAAAATAGTGGCGATCGGAGCTTGTGGCGACGGCTTGCGGAATGCCGGCCGCGTGCAGATGCATGGATAGCTGCACGGCGCCGGGCATGGGTTCAGCTTGGGGAAAAAGAACCTCCAGAATGTGTCTGCGCTCTTCCAAATACTCCGAAACAGTAAGCGGGAGTTGAAGAGAGCGGATGACTACATTAGCGGAATCCTCTGCCCGCAGGCCGATCATTTTTGATTTTACCGTCCAGTCAAAAACCTTGCCGTGCTTTTGGGCGAGGATCTCGTGAGCCTTCGTATAAAATGGTTCTGTATCAAGAAGAAGGCCGTCGTTGTCATAGATGATGTGAGTAATGATCGGTGCGGATTTGGATTGTTCAGGCAAAATCGTTCTCCGGAGTTTATTGTTGATGGGTGCCCTATTGTGGAAAGCTCGCAAAACGAGAGTTTTGGCGTCAAATGGGATCGCAAAAACAGGGTAGAGCCAGCCGAACATGCAGCGAGCCCGTTTTCCTTCAGGAATCCGCGAAATTTCAATTTCATGGCATATTCATGATAGCCAAAAGCTATGGAAATTAAAGCGCGGAGTCGCAAAATCGGATTTGGGAAAAGCACTCAACAGACCGCCGGACCGTGCTATGATTAATTTGGAAGCGGAGCCGGAAGATGCTTGACGGGAGTCGGAGGCGATGAGTGTGAGCGGAGACAATCTCAAGGATACACTGGGACGGGAGATGAAAGACCTTCGCATTTCCGTTACAGACAGGTGTAATTTCCGGTGCAGCTATTGCATGCCGCTGGATAAGTACGAATGGATTGAGCGAAGCGAGATCCTTACATTTGAAGAAATAACGCGCCTTTCGAGGCTTTTCATCCGTCTTGGAGTTGAGGAAATCAGGATAACAGGCGGGGAACCGCTGTTGCGTCACGGCCTGGAATTTCTTGTTGCCCAACTGGCCGGGCTGGATGGACTGAAAGACCTTTCGCTTACGACAAACGCCTCCTTGTTGGGAGAAAAAGCCGCGATGCTGGCGCGGGCGGGATTGCGGCGCATCAATGCAAGCCTGGATACCCTTCGCGCAGATAAATTCAGGTCTATGACGCGAAAAGATGATCTGACCAGCGTCCTGGAAGGGATAGCCTCAGCCAAGCGTCACGGAATGAATCCGGTCAAGATCAATTCCGTGATTCAGCGCGGCATCAACGATGACGATATCGTTGAATTGGTGGATTTTTCGAGACAGAACGGTTTCTGGATCCGTTTCATCGAATATATGGATGTCGGCAACTCAAACAAATGGGTTTCGGACAAGATGATGCCGAAAGATGAAATCCTCAAAAGGATATGCAGCCGCTATCCATTAAAGGAAATCGGCAGACACGACGAAAGCGCGCCCGCGGTCAATTATAAATTTGCGGACGGGATGGGTAGGGTCGGCGTAATTGCATCTGTAACCGAACCCTTTTGTGCCGGCTGCACACGCGCAAGACTTACCGCGGACGGGAAACTGGTGCTGTGCCTTTTTTCGGATCAGAGCCGCGATCTCAAGACGCCGATGCGAAACGGAGCAGACGATGAAGCGCTGATGAATCTTATTCGTTCCGCGTGGACCGCCCGCACGGACAGGTATTCGGAAGAAAGGCTGGAAGCGTTGAATTCAGGCGAGTATGAGCCCGGCCAGCGCAGGAAAATCGAAATGATCAGCCTGGGCGGGTGAGAGCAATAGGGGTCGAGTCGGCATGGCATCCGCCCGATCAGGCTTGCCGGAATCCTTTCAAGCAGAAGCCGCTATGAAGCACTATCCGTCACAATGAGCATTTATGCAGGCTGTCCACTGCATCGCTATCAGAATGGTGGCGGGGCCGACGAGACTCGAACTCGCGACCTCCGGCGTGACAGGCCGGCGTTCTAACCAACTGAACTACGACCCCACCTCTTCAAAGGCGCCGAATGATAGCGCATTACGGAGTCCAGTGCAAGGCTGTTTAACGGGAAATGATGCAAGAATGCCGATATGGGCTTGCCGCTCCGTTTCGGAGGTGTGGATCTGTCAAACCGGACCGGCAATCAAATGCTCAAGATAAAGCCTTGACATGTCGAAAAAAATAGTGGAGAAATGCTCGATAAAGGTTTGAAGTATTTATAGAAGCGGTGATATACTTCAATCGCCTAACAAAACTTTTTAGAAATTGCAGGCTTTGAGCAGTTATTGTATTTGGATGTTGTTCAGTTATTCAACGATTGAGATCTAGCAGAGTGGAGAGGCTAACATGAACAGCAGGTTCGTACAAATCACCACGGCGATAATGGTTGTGCTTCTGTTTGCTTTTTCGGGTTTTGCCCAAGATGAGGGTAAGTTGAAGTACAAGGCCGCCAGCCTTGACGGCACAACGGGTCTTTTCAAGACTTGGGATGCCGAAAACCTGAGACAAGGCGAAATGAACTTCACCATCGGGTACGACATGCATACCCGCACGCCGGGCCAATTGAGAATAGGAAGGCTTCCTATAGGCGCTGCCTACGGTCTGTTTGACCGGTTTGAGGTCTTCGGGGAGTGGGATGTTATGCGCCGCGTTACGGCAGACGACATAATGACGGATCGCGGTTTTACAACCCCAATTCCCGCCATGACTCCCGGCGGAGTCATTTCCTTTACCCAAGCGGCTCCGTTTATGGATGTTTCGAGTGCGAAGGGACTCAGCGATCTCAAGCTCGGCATCAGGTATAATTTCCTTTCCGAGCACCGGGGCGATGGCTTGAGCATGACGGTGTCCGGTTTCATGACGGTGCCGGGACAGCGAGATATCGAGGGACTCAGCAAGGGATTGTCCCACGGAGGGTACCAAGGCGGATTCGTATGGTTGCTTTCAAAAAGTGTGGCCGACAGAGTGCGATTCCATTTTAATATCGGTGCCAATCAAGTAACCAGTCCTTCGGATGTTGAAGACATCCCCTGGCAATTGGCCACACTGCAGAACGAATTTCTCTATCGTGGCGGCGCGGAATTTGCCCTCAACAAGGCAGTTCGACTCATTGGAGAATTTGATGCAAAGAAATATTACGGCAGCGGTTCGGAGGGCATCAATCCGAAAAGCCCGGTAGACCTAATCATGGGAATGCGCTTTTATCCGAATGAATATGTTTCCCTGGGCGCCGGTTATCAGATGTCTTTCCATCAGAGAGAGGAGAGCGGTTTAAAGGATCAGAGCGGATTTGTCGTTCAGGGGACTGTAGGCACACGAAGAAATGATCCTCCTACGGTGACGTGCGCAGTTGCCAAACCATCCATACTTCAGGGAGATACGACAACGGTGCGTGCCAGCGCGGTGGATCCCGATGGTGATGTCCTCGCGTATTCCTGGAACGCTACGGGTGGAAAAATCGAGGGGGCGGCCGATACTGCAACCTTCAACGCGGCGGGTCTGGCGCCGGGAAAATACACGGTGACGGCAACTGTAGCGGACAGGAAGAAGCACGAGGCGAGCTGCTCGGCTGATATCGCGGTTTTGAAGAGAAACGTAGCGCCGACTGTTTCCGTGGAGCCCAGCTCCTTTGCGGTAACGCAGGGTGAAAGCGCCAATCTGCGTTGCGTCGCTGCAGATGGAAACAACGATTCTCTGACCTATACGTGGACGGTGGATGGACAGCGCCTTGCTGCCGAAGGCCCGCAGGTCACATTTGGCTCCGAGGGAAGAAAGCCCGGGACCTATAACGTTCAGTGCACAGCGAGCGATGGCGAAGCATCGGCGAGCGCCAGTTCGACGGGAACTGTTCGCGAGAGACCAATCTCGAACAGGCCTCCGACGATTGAGTGCCAGACGACCACCATGGATGTGGCTTCAGGCGGCTCCATCGAGCTCAGGGCCAAGGCTTCAGATCCAGACGGCGATAGACTGAATTACAGCTGGTCTTCCACGGCGGGTTCGGTAAGAGGATCGGGCGAAACAGCCACATTTAGCGCATCCGGGGTTACTGCAGGCAGTTACTCTGTCACTGTGACGGCGGACGATGGCCGCGGCGGCAAGTCCTCTTGCAGCATGACCATCAACGTTTCCGAACGCTTGAGCGTGACCAAAGACAAGTGCGGATTTTTCGCGGCCTCGGGAGCGCGCGTTGACAACTGCGCCAAGGCGATCCTGGATGACCTTGCGGTGCGTATGAAAAACGATCCGAAACTTCGCGCGAACGTAATCGGATATACGGATGGCTCCAGGCTCGAAACGCGCAGCAAAAACCTCGGCGAAAAGAGAGCCAAAGCCGTAGTTGCATATCTCGAAAAGCAGGGAGTGGAAACTTCCCGCATGACCGTCACCGATGGCGGTGCGAATAATCCTGTCGGAGACAATAAGACCGTTTCCGGCCGCAAAATTAACCGTCGTGTTGAAATAGAGCTTTCGGTGAAGTAATTCTATTCTGCTCCTGACGATGGGCGATTGATGATGATGAATTATCAATCGCCCATCTTTTTTCTGCCTTGCTCCTTTCGAATGCGAAGTAGCCGTACACTGTTTTTTTTCCTGCTGATAGCAGCATTTTTCCATCTGCAGCATTTCGCATCTATCGGCCTGTCCGAAATGGTTTCGCTGGGCGTGCGCGTCGAGCAAATGGGCCCATTTGGCGGGGATGTCCGATCGCTGCTGCTGGATTCAAGGAATCGCGACATAATCTTTTTGGGAACCAGCAACGGAAGGATCTTTAAGTCCACCGACGGAGGCGACACATGGGCGCCGCTTAATCCCGGCATCGGACCGTACAGGTATGTGATCGATACTCTCGTCCAGCACCCGAAGGAGAAAGACCGAGTGTATGCCGGCGCGTGGGATCTGCATTCGGACGGAGGAGGCCTGTTTGAGTCAAAGGATGCCGGCCGCAACTGGAAAAGGATTCCGCTCCCGGAACCCAATTCGGCTGTTCGGGGACTGGCCATATGCAGGGATCATCCTGAACGGATCCTTGCCGGGACGCTGTCGGGACCATACGTCAGCGACGATGGTGGGAGTTCGTGGCGGAAGGTCGGCGGAAGCGAACTGCAAAAAACCGAGTCCGTTGCAATCGATCCCATAGACTACCGCATCCTGTACGTAGGCACGTGGCGGCTATCCTATAAATCGACTGATTTCGGCAAAACGTGGGTTCGGCTGGAAAGAGGGATGCCGCTCGATTCGGATGTTTTCTCGATAGCCGTCAACAGCAAAAATCCCGAAATCGTATACTCGAGCGCATGCTCCGGCGTTTATAGAACACGTAATCGCGCACAATCATGGACGAGACTCAAGCTTCTTCCGGACCGCTTCACGGTGCGCGCGCATATCGTGGAAATCGATCCTGCGGAATCCAATATCGTCTACAGCGGAACCACGGAAGGGCTTTTCGCGAGCCGGAACGAAGGCCAATCCTGGTCGCGCCTCACAGCCGAAAACGTGACGGTTAATGCCATACAGATCGATCCCGGAAACAACCGACGAATATGGATCGGGACCGAGTATCAGGGAGTATTGTTCAGCGAGAATGGCGGTAGAAGCTGGAAGGAACTCAACAACGGTTTCATACATAAACAGGTCTCCTGGATTGCTCCGGACTCAACGCCGGCGGGATCGCTCGTTGCGGGAATACAATCCGGCCGGGGAGGATTGTACCATTTCAACGGCAGAGACCGATCGTGGGCCGTATCACAGATTGCGCCGGGGATGCGTATATTCTCCTTTTTGGTCCTTCCGGGAAATCGCGGAACTCTGGCCGGAACAGCAGAAGGCATCTACTGGCGGCAGGAGAGTGGAAAGGGCTGGACAAAGCTTGCCGGCCCGATCGCAAGACGCACGATCTACAGCCTGAACATGGATCCTTCGAATCCGGTCATTTACGCGGGCACGGATCAGGGTATATATAGATCGGCTCTCGATTCACTGAAGTTTCGAATGCCTCCGGGATCACGTTTAAGCCCAAAAACCTGGTGCATTGCGGCCTCGAAGGAAAATCCGGAATTTGTCTATGCCGGGTCAAGCCTTGGCTTGCTCCGGTCGTACGACAGAGGAACGACTTGGACCGTTGTGTCCGCATGGGGGCTTCCCCATCGAACCACCATCGAGTCGCTCGCAATCTCGCCTGTCGACAAGGATCTGTTGTTTGCAGGAACGGCTGTGGGGCTCTATGAATCCCGCAACGGCGGTATTCATTGGAGGCGTATCGAGGATGACAGAATGGCCGGCGCCGTCGGATCGGTCATGTTCCTCGACGATTCAGGGAAACGCCTGTTGTCTGCCGCCAAATCAGCCGGAGGCCTTTTCTATTCGAAGGACGGCGGACTCAATTGGGTGATGATTCCTCTCTCCAAATCTGAGGTAGTCGTATATTGTCTGGCCAAAGATCCGGAACGCATCGGCCGCGTATATGCCGGCACACAATCAGATGGGATCTATTCCCTGGACTTTCCGTGATTTGCATCCATCTGCCGGCGGATAAGAGCCGGTCGCGGAAGGCAGGGAATTCCTTCACAAAGAACACGGCGGATTACCCTCACAAGAATCTGTATAAATCGCGGTTTCCGCGCACGTTTCCTTGGCGTGCAGATTCCGGATACCATATCTTTGATTGATGAAATGGGGAATCGCTGGTCACCGTGATTTTGACTCTGCATGCCGACGAAGCCGCGGAGATAATCTGATATTATTAATGGATATCCGGCATCTCCCAGGATGAAGCGCAGGAGAGGTTACGATGATGGGAAAATCCGCTTTTCGACCAAGGATTCTGGCCGCCGTTTTGATTTTGGTTCCTCTCTGCTTTTCTCAGTCTCGGCAAATCAAGAGGCCGACCGCGCCGGGTCGCCCGGTTATTCAGCAGCAGGCGGTGCTATTCGAAGAGACGCCCAGGGCTACCAAGGTCGTGCTGAAAAACGGCCTGACCATTCTCGCGGAAGAATTTAAATCCAAGCCTGTGGTATCGATTCAAACGCATATTCAGGCGGGTGCGGCGGATGAGTCTCCCCAGGTCTATGGCGCCGCCCGCCTCATCCCCCTGCTGGTGTGCAGGAGGCCGGCAAACAAAAATACGGGAACCCTTGAACAGGATGTTTATGCTCTCGGCGGTATTCTCCGGACCGCAGTGAATTACAAAAGCACAAAATTCGAAATTGCTGCGCCCTCGGCACAGTGGAAAAAGGCTCTGAATTTGCTGGCAGAGGCTCTTATGAATCCCTCTTTTGAACAAGGCGATTTGATGCTGGAATCGGAGCTTCTTTTGAGCAAAGCAAAGGGCGCGGCTGACTGCCAGAACGAATATCTCAAGGAAGAGATCCTGAAGTTGGCCTTTGATCCCTTGCCAACGGGAGCATACAGCGAAATAGCAGAAGGCAGGTTGCACGGGCTCAAAGCGGGAGAGTTGTCCGGTTTTTACAGAGCGCTTTATGTGCCATCGAGAATGACCGTGGTTCTGTCGGGAGATTTCAGTGCCAGCGAAATGCTTGATGAGACGGTACGCGCCTTCGGCAAATTCCCTTCGGTGTCGGGACCCGCGCCATCGGCTTTAAAGAGAACTGCGAAAACAGGTTTCCGATACCGCCTATTACATGGCGACGCAGCGGTTCCGCAGGTGGTGTTCGGCTTTCGCACAATCGTCGAAAACGCTGCCGATTTCCGGGCGCTCGAGGTTTTGAATGCCATGCTGGGTTTGGGTGAAGGATCCGCTCTGAAATACCGTTTGCGCGATCAGGCGCGTTTGATATGGTCGGCGGAGACCGGCCTTTGGGGCGATCAAAATCTTGCCTGCTTTCTTGTCGGGATGGAGATGGATCCCAAGGATATTGACCGAAGTCAGATATCGGCCTTGACCGAAATTGAGCTTATCAAGCGCAAATCGCCCACTGAAGCAGACGTCTCCCGGGCCGTAGCTCAACTGGAAGCCGAATTTTGGCGCCGCCTGGAAAACGTGACTGGAAGGGCCGAAATGCTCGCCGGTTATAATGCCATCGGCGACTGGAAGGGAAGGGATCGATATGTGGCCGACCTTAAAAAAGTGAAGCCGGCCGATGTCAGACGCGTCGCGGCAAAATACCTGCGTTTGGAAAATTGCGCCCTTCTGGAATATCTGCCTGGGGATGTTGCCGATCGCAATCCGACGGAAGAGGGAATGAGACAGACGCTGGAAGGACTCCTGCAACCTTCCGCGGACGAGCAGGAAGCAAAACGCGATAAAGAGACGGCTCCGTATCTTAAAATTCCGCGAGGCGCGAGCGGATATAAATTCAGCGAGATTCAGTACCCGTTCCAGCTTGCATCCATTCTACGGGGGCCCGAAATATACATTCGCGAAGATCATACCGCCCCGCTCCTTACCATGGGCATGTTTTTCGCCGGAGGCAAATCTGACGAAAGCAAAGACAGCATCGGGATCACTAAGCTGATGTGCGACCTGATTGCGGGCGGCACCCCTGAGATGCAGGCCGGCCGATTCAGCCAGCAGCTTGAAATCTATGGCGGGCGGATAAGGCCGGTGGTTAGGGACGACTATTTTGGATTCAATTTTTCCATTTTTTCGCCATATTTCGAGGCCGGATTCAATATGCTGAAGCAAGCCGTCAAGGCGCCGGTTTTTGAAAAAGAGTCTGTGGATCGACAGAAGAAACTGCAGATTCTGGACGGCATGCGTCGCAGATATTCGGCAGCCAGTGCATGGGATTTGGTCAACCGGGTCCTCTTCCAGGATTATTCTTATTCCAAAAACAGCTTAGGGACAGCGGAAACCATTTCCTTAATAACGCCGGCGGCGCTTGTGGAATGGCATAGCGAACATGTTAAAAACCGCAAACCTTTCGTTGTGATTATTGGAGACACGCAAGGAACCAGCCTGGCCTCCTATTTTGTCAGGGAGTTCAGCGGTTCCCGGATGCGCGACGCCAGGATGCCGGAAGCCTGGGTGCAACCTTTGGCTAAGGGAGCCTTGATCGAACAGGGCTGGAGGAAAAAGCATAGCCTGATTTTGATTGGATTTCAGGCGCCGCCGTTAGATGATGAGGATGGATTTGCCGTAACGGTGCTGGAAAACCTCGCCGGCAACATGGGCAGACTTTCAGAGGAATTACGGTATAAAATGGATGCGGCGCACAAAGTCTCGGTAATTTACGAGCCAAGGCTGCGCGGAGGAAGCCTGATCGCTTACGCGACAACGGATCCCGAGCATGAAGAGGCCGTATTCAAGGCAATGCGCCAAGAGTTGCTGCGGATCGCCTCGGGTCCGAATACATACAAAGATTGCACGGCTGCAGTCAATGCGGCTGCCGGAATGAACAGCATTCGCAGCCAGGACAGGTTCGACCAGATTGACAAAGTTATCCAGAGCATGTTGGCTGGGAAGGGACTGTCGGACCTGCAAAGCCTTCCTGCCGCTTTCCAGGATATCGATGAAGAAGATCTCACGGAGATCGCGCAGAGAATTTTTAATATGGAAAAGGCGGCAGTAATCAAAATGCACGGCCGTTCGGATTAGGCAAAGAAAATAGGAATTGCACCTGTTTTGGGGAGAAAAAGGTGAAACTGCGCCTGCCAAAATCCCGTCTGGGAATTTTTGCCGCGGCAACGGTAGTTGTTTGGGCGGCGAAGGTGCTGTTTTTCACGCCCGGCGCGGCTCGATCTGTTCCCTTGCTTGGCCTTTTGCTCGATCTCCTGGTTGCGATTGTGGCAATGATTTACGTTTGGAAAGGTTCCAAGTATGTCAGAAGCAGGCTGCTGTGGAAAATAAATAGACGCCTTTTTCTGGCGCACGTCTTTATCGGGGCCATACCGGTATTTCTGGTAATTTTCATATTCTGGATATCAGCGCTGCTCTTTTATTACCAGCTCAGCTATTACTTTATTTCCAACCAGATCGGAATCCATTCGGCACAGATTCTGGCTTTCAACCTGTCTTTCCGTGAAGGATTGCAGGAACTGATGACGCGGAATCCTTCTCCTGATCCTGTCGCAGTTCAGGATGCATTGGATGCCGATGCGAGATACCTGCTCGCGGCATACCCATCAGCCTCCATAACCCTGTCCTACAAAGATCCGATAACGGAGCAGCACGTTGTTCATGTAAACCAGGGCTCAATGCGCATCGAGGCGGAACGATACGAAACGCCCAGGTGGCTCGGAAGCAGGGAATTCAGCGGGCTGGTTATCGACGACACGCAGGCAAACGGCGATGACAAACGGCGGCTGTTTATAAAAAGCTACGTATCCAGCGATTTCCAGAACGACCTGTTTTTCAGTCTTGAGGTGTCGGTCCCTTTCGATCGATATATTCTGGATAGGTTGAAGGCCGCTCTGGGACAGGATATGATTCTGGCAAACCAGGTATCCAGGTCCGGGCTTGGCGGAGTCCTCAGGACCGAAGATCTCCCCCCGGGAAACATCATCGATTCGACATTCGAGAGCGAAAGCGGCGCATCCGCACCCAATCCGACATACCCGATCTATCTTTTTCCTGTTTCGTGGGCCAGCGGGATGGAGATTGACCTGACAGAATCGCATGTCCTTCTTGTGGAATTGTCCACTGCGAAGCTGATGCACAATCTCTTCCGCTCTGAAAATACAACCGGACAGATGATTTTTGGCGTGCTTCAGATCATTTTTGTGTGTTTCCTGATCGTTGAAGTCGCATCGGTAGTGATCGGTATTTTGCTGACAAAATCGATAACCAATGCCGTCCATAATCTCGATCGTGGAACTGAGTTTGTGAAGCGCGGCGATTTCAGCCACAGAATCGTCGTGCGATCGGACGATCAACTCGGGGCCCTCGCCGCATCGTTTAACCAGATGACCGAATACGTGCAGCACCTTGTCAGAGAGCGTGTTCAAAAAGAGAGGCTGGAACGTGAACTCGAGATCGCAAAGGAAGTTCAGGAACGCCTCTTCCCGAACCGGGTTCCCAAAATGTCTCGCGTCGATGTCGCGGGCGTCTGCCTGCCTGCCAGAACCGTCAGCGGGGATTACTACGATTTTTTGCCATTGGGAGACCATGAACTCGGACTCGCCCTCGGCGATATCTGCGGGAAAGGGATTTCTGCGGCCCTTCTAATGGCAAACCTCCAGGCCACGCTGCGAAGCAATGTAATGAATGCCGGAAAAAGGCCAGATCAAAATGGGGAAAGATGCGTGGCAGGTGTCGTGGAAAAGGTGAATAGCCAGATATACAGCTACACTGCGGCTAACAAGTTTGCCACATTCTTCTACGCCCTGTATGACGATCGCCTGCAGACCCTCACGTACTGCAACGCGGGCCATAATCCTCCTCTGTATTTCAACGGCAGCAATGTCCGCAGGCTGAGCGCCGGCGGAACCGTCGTTGGCATATTCGCCGATTCAAAATATGAGGAGGAAACGGTTCAGGCAAAGACCGGCGATGTCTTTGTCGCTTACACGGATGGTATTGTGGAAAGCGTCAACGAATATGGAGAGGAATTTGGCGAGCATCGGCTCGCCCAGCTTATCCAGAAAAACCGGCATCTCGACGCCAATGCGTTGAAGGAAGCTATCGTTTCGAGTGTTCTTTCATGGACTTTTGCGGAAGAGAGGGACGACGATATGACCCTTGTGATTGTCAAAGCTATTGATCCAAGAGGGATTGAGGAAAATGCTTCAAGCTAAGCATCAAGAAAAATCTGAAATCGTTCCCATAAACGCTTGACCAGGATGGATGGTAATTGATACATAACTGCAGGGTGAACTTGAGGCTGTTTAAATTTGATTAATGCGAAATCAGGAATCTCCAATTACAGTCAAAGGCAGGGATTGAAAAGGCTATTCTACACAACCTTTGAGATCAGTGGGATTTGTGGCGTCAATCCCACAACGGTTCAGAATTGGATTAAGGGAAAGAGACTAAAGGCATTCCAGACTCCGGGCGGACACAGGCGTGTGCGGAGAGAGGACCTGATTTCTTTCATGAAGGAGTTTGGGATGCCGTTGCCCAAATATCTAACGCAGGATCACCCGCTTGCGATGATTGTGGATGACGAGGAAGTTATTCTGGACATGCTTGAGGAAATGCTGAAGTCGGGGGACGAAACCGTCAGTGTTGTTCGAGCTGAAAGCGGTGTAGCTGCGCTTCTGATGATTGGGGAGTGCAAACCCGACCTGTTAATCCTGGACATAATGATGCCGGGGATGAACGGCTTTGAGGTGTGCCAAAAGCTGAAGTCGAATTCGAGCACGAAAAACATTAAAATCATAGCCATCTCAGGAGATCACACTCCCGGGGTAAAGGAACGCATCCTGAGTTCTGGCGCTGATCTCTTTGTAGGCAAGCCTCTGAATATAATAGGTTTCCGCGAACAGTGCTTCAACCTGCTGCGGCAATAAAGGAAAGAGTTATGTCAATTCTCGATCGAAGGGATGCCTGGGCATTGCTGGATCCTCAATCCATGAGATCGTTGCTGGAATCATTTCCCGAACAAGTTCAAACCGCAGTTGAAGCGGGACGGGAAGTTAATCTGGAGAGGCCTAAAAAGATACAGAGTATCGTTGTTACGGGACTTGGGGGATCGGCCATGGGTGGAGACATGACGCGAGCCATTGCAGAATCGCAACTGCGATATCCCGTAATAGTCAACCGTACCTATGATCTGCCAAAATTCGTGGGTGAGACTACTGTAGTATTTGTCTGCAGCTATTCCGGCAATACGGAAGAAACACTCAGTGCATATGAACAGGCGCGACTGGCGAAGTCGTCCATTGTGTGCATTGCTTCGGGCGGGAAACTCGAAAGCATTGCGATGCAAAATGGGCATCCGGTAATCCGGCTTCCGGGCGGCCTGCCGCCGAGAGCTGCCTTGGGGCATTCGCTGATCGCTCTGCTCGCCGCAATGCAGTCGATGAAAATCATGCCGGATATGTCCGAATCCATTTATGAAACGGTTGAACTGCTGAAATCAATGCGCGATTGTTTCGGCACGGCAATTCCGGAGTCGTCGAATCGGGCAAAAAAGCTGGCAAGCTCTTTGCACGGCAAAATCGCTGCCATTTATGGATCGATTGGGATAATGGAAGCCGCCGCATACCGGTGGCGATCACAAATAGCCGAAAATGCCAAAAACCTGGCTTCCCATCATATGCTGCCGGAGATGAACCACAACGAATTGGTGGGGTGGCGGCATCCGGAGGATGCGCTAAAAAAAATTGCGGTTGTGTTCCTCAGGGACAAAGGAGATCATCCGCAAATCCAGAGAAGATTTGATCTGACGCGTGAGCTGATCGAGGGAAAATCAGGCGCGCTGCACGAAGTATGGAGTGAAGGCCAGTCTTTGCTTGCCCGGGCGCTTTCGGTCGTATATCTGGGGGATTTTGTCAGCCTTTATCTCGCATATCTCAACAACACGGATCCCACTCCGGTTGCAGTCATTGATTATCTGAAGAAAAACCTGAGTGGAGCAGTCTGAAGTCCTGAGCAAGGGGAGTTTTTCCACCGTTCCGGGAGCCATCGGGCCGGGGGAGCGGAAAAATGCCAATGATCCGAGCTTTTTCAAAATGGTTTTCGGGAATTTTTATTCTTGTGTTGGCGGTGATGTCTGCGAAAGCGGCCGAAAGCGGAGAAACCAAGGCCTATGCATTTGTGAATTCCCGGTATGCGATTACCGCAGAAATTGCTTCCGAACGCAAATTCCTGCTGAATTTCATCAATTTTTCGGATTTTGTAATCGTGCTTCAGCCTAATGAGTTTATCTATAAAGGAGCTTCCGGACGCTTTTATATAGGGCAGGTATTTGAGCTGGAAAACCAGAATGTACGCGGAGAGATTCAGAAATACTCGGCCTCCTTTCTCATGAAGGGCCTGTCCTTCGCCGGTCTTCCCATACTAGGAGCTTTCCGTGAGCTGGATAAAATCGAGGAGCTCAGCGTTCGCATAGGCGCAAAGCGCTATTACCTGCAGCCAATGGAAAGCACCGCTTTCGAACAGCTTGCTGCAAAAATCGACAACCTGGATCTTGAAAACCCGAACAGCGCATCGGCTCTTGAAGAAGCCAATATCCCGGAACTGGGAACAGTCAAGGGTACAGACGGCACATCGGATTGGGACAGAGACTGGCAAGGCTTGATGTCTCCGGACGGAGTCAATCCGCCCAAAATCATAGAAAGGCCCGAAATCCCAATAACGGATGAGGCAAGAAGGGACCGCGCGTACGGCAAGATAAGGATCTCCGGGATTATTAACAAGAGCGGAGGGATTCAGGATCTTAAAATCGTCAAGGGGCTTGAAAAGAACTTGGATAAAAGGGTGCTGGAAGGCGTAAGAAACAGCTGGGCATTTCTGCCGGCAACCAAAAATGGCGAGGTCACAGAAGCCGCTTTCAGCATCGATGTGGAATTTCCGCCCCCTAACCCAAAAACACCGGTACGATGAATCGGGATCTGTTATATTGGAAATTAGGATATGGCAAAGAAAACAATGTGTTATAGAACATGGATTCTGGCCCTTCTAGCAGTTGCAGCCATATCGGCCTTAGGAGCCGACTGGCCGCAGTTTCGGGGCCCTGACAGAAACAATATTTCGGCAGAGACCGGCCTTCTGCGAAGCTGGCCTGATCAGGGCCCCAAAGTGCTCTGGAAGACCTCGGTCTGCGAAGGGTATGCAGGGGCAGCGATCAGGGACGGACGACTATACCTGAATGACTATGACATTCAAAAGAAGGAGCACCTGGTCCGCTGCATTTCGCTTGCGAACGGAAAGGATCTCTGGCGCTGGAGCTACCCGGTCGAGGTGCGTTCCAATCACGGCATCACCCGCACCGTTCCGGCAATAGGTCAGAAGAACATTTTTTCGCTTGATCCCAAATGCAGGTTTCACGTGCTAGATGCTAAAACGGGGAAACTCGTATGGCAAAAAAATCTGGTTCAGGACTACAAAGCCACCATACCCGGCTGGTACGCCGGTCAGAATCCGCTGATCGACGGAGACCGGGTTCTTCTAGCGACGGGAGGCGATGCGCTGTGCGTTGCCTTCGACCAGGCCACCGGCAAGGAAATCTGGCGTACGCCCAATCCGGGGAAAGAGCTGATGTCGCATTCATCACTAATGCCTGCAACGATCGGGGGCGTTAAACAATATCTTTACGTAACGATGAAAAACGTTATGGGGATCGCGGCGTCAGACGGGCAGCTCTTGTGGAGCGCTCCGTTCATAGGCCGGATCGTGGCCGTTCCATCTGCGGTCTCGATAGGGGACGGCAGGATTTTCGTCACCAGCGGCTACGAAGCTGGAAGCGCCATGTACCAGGTGGAAAAGGGAGTTTCCGGATTCTCAGCGCGCAAGCTGTTTTCGCTGACCAGCACACAATTCAGTTCAGAGGCTCAAACGCCGATTCTTTTTCAAAACCACCTCTTTGCCGTAAGCAGCAAGACAAAGGGAAGATTTACGTGTTTGGGCCTGGACGGCAAGGTTGTTTGGCAGAGCCCGGTTGTATCCGGAGACAGGCAGGCGACCAGGACTTTTGGGCTCGGGGCATTTCTGCTTGCGGACGGCATGTTTTTTGCCCTGGACGGCGATTCGGGAATGTTGCGGCTGATCGAGGCCAACACAAAGGCATACAGGGAGCTGGCTTCTGCACAGATATTGAGCGGTGAAGACGTGTGGGGACCGATGGCTCTTTCGGACGGGAAGTTGGTTATTCGTGACATGAGCCAGATGGTATGCTTGCAGGTGGGCGGGAAAAAATAATGGGTGATGCAGATTTGAATGGAAGAAGCGAACTCCAGGAAAGGATTCTGGGGCGCGTGAAAAAGTCCTCCTTTGCACCCGCTGCTGTTTTGGGGGCTTTTGCCTCCTTTGCGGGAACCGCATTCGGCGCAGCTGGGAGGACGGATTCAAAAGCGCCGAAGGATTCATCTCTGGTTCAAATCGGATTTGCTGAAGAGCATCTCAAAAAACGTTTCGCTTTCCAATATTCCCAGGTGCTCGCCCTGGGGGCGTCCGCTTCCGAGCAGGCATTTCGGCATTCGCTCTCGGCGGTTGCCGTCGGTCCTGCCAATAGCATCTACGTCCTGGGCGACGGCGAGGTGCGAGTGTTCAATTCAGGCGGAAGTTTTGTCCGTGCCTTTAAAGCGCCACAGGGAGCGCTTTGCCTGGCCGTTGGTTCTGACGAACGCGTTTACCTTGGAAGGACCGGACGCGTAGAGATCCTGAGCGGTAAAGGAACTCCCTCGGGAGGTTTTGCGGTAGGAGAAGGCGTGAAACCTTCCGCTGTCACCGCAATCCGCCTTTTCCAGCGCGAAATTCTTGTGGCCGACGTGTTCGCGCGCCGCATTCGCCGGTTCGCAGAGTCGGGAAAGCAGACAGGAGAAATCGGGATACACAACAAGATGCGCGGTTTCATGCTTCCCAACCGTTTTCTGGATATGGATGTGGATGGCAGCGGAATTATCCGAGCGACGGATCCGGGGAGGCACCGCGTTTCTTCCTGGAACATGGACGGTACGCCGGCAGGGCATTTCGGACAGTTCGGCCTCAAGAATCCCGAGGATTTTGTCGGTTGCTGCAATCCGGTGAATATTTCCGTAACACCGGATGGAAAGATCGTTACGGCGGAAAAAGTGATTGCCCGCATCAAGGTGTTCGAACCCTCCGGAAAATTGCTCGCGCTGATTGGCCCGGAGCATTTCGATCCCATGTGCACGCACCTGCACCTTGCCGTAGACTCCGATGGGCGGATCCTCGTGGCGGATCCCATGCACCGGGAAGTAAAGGTTTTTGCGAAAAAGAATCAGTCTGGAGGCCTTGAGCATCTATGAGCGAAAAATCCAGCAGGCGTGAATTCATCGACCGCTCGCTGAGAATCGCCGGCGTCGTGGGAATCGGCGGAGCGGCGGTGGTGCTTGCTCGGCGCGCTGCGAGCAATACGGTGTTCCAAGTCGACCCTGCCAAGTGCGTGGCGTGTGATCTATGCCGGACCTCCTGTGTCCTCAGCCATTCTGCCGTAAAGGCTGTCAACGTTTTCAACGAATGCGGCTATTGCCAGCTTTGTCCGGCATATTACGACGTGACGAGCATGCCCGACGAGATAGGGCTTCCAACAGGGAAGGTGTGCCCTCAGGATGCATTGAAGCGTCGCATTGTGGGAGATATCGACGAAGAGGATCCGAACAACAACTACTACGAATATATCGTGGATGAATCTCTCTGCGATGGCTGCGGGAAATGCGTGAAGGCCTGTAAACCGCCCGCGGGCAATGGAGCGCTTCGCCTGGAGGTCCGCTACGATCGATGCATGGAGTGCGACTCCTGCTCCATTCAGATCGCCTGTCCCGAAAATGCCATTGTGCGCATTCCGACTCCCGGATTGCCGCCAGTCGAGGAGCACAATCAAAACCATCAACCGGCCTGATGCATGCGAATCCCCCTATGATTGTCCCAACGTGCCGTGAATTGTGCGCAATTATGACCAGATTCTGGCGTGGTTTCATCCTGCTGTGCGCCGCGCCGATGACCCTTGTGGCCCAATACCAGAAATCGCCGCCGGATTTCGGCGATAGTTATAGCTTCCCGACACCCACGCATCCTGAGCCCGTGGCCGACTGGCTTCGCGGTCTGGATGTCTTCCTTCTAACCGCGGGATTAGGTGCTGCCGCGTGGCTTGTTTTCAAACGCAGGAGCCGAAGTGGCGTTGTGTTGCTCAGCCTTGCCAGTGTTGCGTACTTCGGTTTTTATCGCAAAGGATGCATCTGTTCTGTCGGTTCCATACAGAATATAGTCCTGTGCCTCGTTGACTCGCGCTATTTCGTCTCGCTCAGCGTCCTTGGGATTTTCTTTCTTCCTCTGGTCGCAACTCTCTTTTTCGGGCGTGTTTTTTGCAGCGGCGTATGCCCTTTGGGAGCCATCCAGGACCTCGTGGTGATTAAGCCGCTCCGAGTGCCGGTTCGCCTGGACAGCGCCCTGCGATACCTCCAGTTCTTATATCTCGGGCTGGCAGTATTGTTCGCAGGATGGGGACTGAATCTGCAATTTGGATCCTGGAAGCTGAATCTGGATCAGCGCTTTATCATTTGTGATTATGATCCGTTCATATCCATATTCCGGCGATCGGGGCCGTTTTATATGGTCGCTCTTGGCATCGCCTTTGTTCTCGCGGGGATGTTTATCGGCCGGCCCTACTGCCGCTGGATATGTCCTTACGGAGCCATCCTGTCCATCCTGTCCCGCGTATCCTGGAAAAATGTACGGATCAGTCCGGACAAGGAGCTAAACTGCGGAATGTGTGCGGAAGCCTGTGCGTTCGGGGCCATCCGGGATCTGCGTGCCGACCGCGCATTCTGTGTCGCGTGCACACGCTGCTACGATTATTGCCCGCGCCACAAACGCTTCGTAGCTTTGCGGGATGGGCCCCCAAAACGGATTCAGACAAAAACGCCGCCGAAATGGCTGGCAACCGCGAAAACCTGGACTGGTATCGTTGCCGGTTTGACCGTTTTAATATCCGCAATCTGGCTTCTGGGGACGCATATCCATGCGCAGCGGATATCAGGCCGGGATTTGGCTTACGCCGACCATTTGCGGGAAAAAGCGACGCAGGATGCGGAGGTGCAGAAGATCCTCCAGCCGGAATTGGACCGGCAACATCGGTCCGTGGTCGCGAGGCGGCGCGCCTATGATTACGGAGGAGCGATTCTTCTGGTGTCTTCGGCTCTCTGGATCACCTGGTTTCTGCGCTTCCGACCCAAGCAGGGAAGCGGCGTGGGAGCTCCCGCCTGGATGCTCAAACTTATAGAAGAATCTCCAAAACCGCGCCCTAAAATATCGAGGAAGCGAAGCAATGATACGGATGCAATTTCATAGCACAAACGACCTGAATGGATTAGACGGATTTCAATGAAAGCGTGTATATTCCATGACATTGGTCCCGGGCATCGGGATCGGAAGATTTTCGAAATTGTGGAGCATGCTTACGGGCAGCACGCCCACGCAATCGTGTATGCGCCCAGTGAGGCAAGAGCCGCAGTCATAGACAGGTTTCTTTGGATCTTACGGCAGGAATCGTTCATCCCTCACAAAATCATGCTCAAAGATGAAGCCGATGCATCCGTCCCGGTCGCCATCGTTACCACAGAGATCAATCCCATAGATGCGGGCATCCTGATTGCGGACGGGCATTGCAGCCTCAAATACGCCGCCGGATTTGAAACGATTCACGAATTCGTCGACCGGTCCTCGGCGGAAATTCAGGAGGCATGCCGAGAGCGTTTCCGCGGTTACCGGGAACGGAAGATCGCCGTGGAGCATTTAAAAGAATAAGATTCGGCAAAGAAATCCCTAGTTTTCGCACCGCGCGTTCAGCACCACATTCATTACTTCCAGGGCTTCTTTCAGAACAGGCACTTCAGTATGGGAAAGCCCAGACGCTGCCCGCAGCGTCTGGTGCGTGATATATACGTATCCTTCCAGCCAGCCGAGGCCATGAAAAGGCTTTGTCGCGCTCGAAATGCATGGCTCCTCGCGGCGAATGAAGATTGTCCGGTTCCCGCATCCCAGCTCGACTTCATCGGGGCTTAAAAACCTCCAGGCGGCCGTTCCTCGAGTGCCGAACACGGTAAACTCAAGGTCGTTCGTGGCGCCGTGCGCCGTTTTCGAGATGGAAAGAAGCGCGCGCCGGGATCCCGGAAAATCAAGCTGAAGGTGCACGTGGGTATCGCGATGATCGGCCGCAGAGTTCCGGTACGACAGCCAGCAGCAGCCGCCCGATGCGCTGGTTCCCATCATGTAGTGACAGAGGTCCACTGCGTGGCTGCCAAGGTCTGTCAGTGCATCGTGCGGTCCGTTCAATTGGATGTCGTTTTTCCATGATTCTTTTGCCGAGTCGGGATTCAATGCGGCATGGGCGCTGGAAGACTGCCAGTAGCGCGACTCAAATGCGAAGACCTCGCCCAATTCACCGTCCGCAATCATGCGCTTTATCGTTCTTGCACCCCACAGGACCCGGTAGCCGTGATAGACCGTGACGAATGCACGGATGTCCCGCAAAAGTAGAATTTCCCCGGGACGGACGCAGACAGGCTTGTCCGCCGCGATCGCCGCGAAGCCTGTACGGATTCCCTCCAATATGGACTGTGCGTGCAGGCCGCTCGGATTTGCGATAAAAAGAACGTTGAGCGCATCTTCCGTAACATAGGATTGCAGCGGTGCGCCGCGCTCAGCGATTCGCGACGGGAGCAGCTGCAGTTCGGGATCAATCCGCGCCGCAATGTCCAGGCTCCGGAGGATCGCGCTTCCTGCCATCCCCCGTCCGACCAGCACGGGTGCTATGCGTGTGAGTTTCATCTGCCGCCTCAGGCTAAAAAATTCGTCATTCCGAACGCAAGGCTTTCAGGAGCGGCGCTCGATGTGCGGCAATCACGGCCACAATGGAAGATAGCAGGCCTGCGGCGAACACCGCAAGCATGATAAAACCAATCCTGGCGAAGGGAATCGCTACCCCTCGCGCAAGTATCGCCGGCAAAATTGCCACAAAAGCACAGAATACTCCCGAAATCAAACCCCAGAGCACCAGAAGCATGTTCTCGGACAGAACAATAATCGAAACAACGAGCCCCTGGAAGCCGACTGCGCGCAATAGGGCGAGTTCCTGCCGCCTTTCAAGCACGTTTCTCAACAGAACAGTCGCCAGCCCGAGTGTTCCGAGGAAGAGGCCTAGCGTACCGAGGGATTGAAACGTGGAAATATATGTGTTTTCCACACGGTGATACGAAGCAAGGCGTTCGCCGGTGGCTTCGACAGCGAAGCCGTAATCGGCCAGTCCTTCCTGCAGTTGGGATGCAGTTGCGGCGGCCGAGGCCTGCTGAACATCCAGCAGGAAAAACCTGTACCCCTCCTGGTCGGGAAACGCGCGCAGGAAATTGGATTCTGAGATGATGAGTTTCCCCTGAAGGATGCTGTCTTCGAGCGCAGCCACAAACCTCAGCCGCAACTCCCCGCCGGTTCCCGCGCGGATAATGAGATCGCTTCCGAGGGAGAGACGCAGTATGTATTGAAGCGTGTTCGCGTCCGCTATCGCCGGAACGAAAGGCTCCGTCCCCGAGGAATCAAGCAAGAGCCATGGATTTTTTTTCTGTTCGGGGGTTGAGGCGAGAGAATCCTGAAATGAAAAGCTGCCGGTCGTATAAAAGGCTTTCTGTGCCCCCAATATTGCTGGTTCCTGCGGAGCATACAGGTTCAGGCAGCTCACATCGTCTCCCGGGCGTTCCCGGAAAGGAACAAAGCGGGTCCTTAGAAAAGCCTCCGTCTGTTCGGGCGACAGTCCGATTGCCTCGCGTCCGTCCAGGCTGTTGAGATCATAAAGGATCGGCAGGGTGGATTCGGCGAGCAAGGCAAATCCTCCCGTTCCGGAGCCGAAATCCGATGAAACGCCTTCGCCGTTTCTGCGGAACGCCTCCGTAGAAACGATAATGAATGTCGCGGCGGCTATCAGACAGGCACAGAACAGGCTGCGGCCGGGACGGTGCGTGGCATTTCTAAATCCCATGCCTACAAACGCTGGCAAACCGCGCCCGCCAATGGGAACGGGACGAGAACGGCGCAGGTAGAGAGCCGTTGCACAGAGTATGGCCAGCAGCAGCAGGAATCCCGAGCCGAAAAAGCCCTGGAGAGGGGATAGCGCACCCCATAGGGAGGCGAGGAGAAGGAACGCACACGCAAAAAACGCGCAGACGGAAACGACAGCGAGCACCCGGACGCGGCTTTTGCGGGTTGCATGCGATTCCAGAACACCCGAGAGCGATGTACGGATCGAGTTTCGTCCCAGGGCACGCAGCGTCCAGACAAGGGAAGCCAGTGAAAAAACGATGCCGGCCAGACAGCCGATGGACAGCTCGGGCCACGAAACATACAGGAAAATCCGCGCGGTACCCACGGCGTTTTTCCACCATGTGCGCAGGCCGAATACCATAAGCCATCCATACCCGAGGGATCCCGCCAGCCCAAGGATGCTTCCCAAAAGCGACAAAAGCGCTCCTTCATAAAGGAAATTGCGCCGCAGATATGCGGTCGAAAAACCACAAGCCTGAAGAAGGCCTATTTCGCGTACGCGCTGCTCAATCATGAGGCGGAAGAAAAGGGCCGCGAGCATGAGGGCGGCCGCGATAAGGAAGAAACTGAAATAAACGAAATATTCTCCAAAATCCGTGGAGCCGCGCGATGCTGTCAAACCGCTCTCTCTAACGGCCGCTGCGGCAAATCCGGCCGACTGCGGATTCAGACGGCTGAGCAGCCCCCGGCCGAATTGGCTCTGAAGCGATTGGATGTGGTTTGCTTCATATGCAGCAACGCGGAGGGCCGTAAGCTTCCCGAATCGGCTTTGCCAGAGGCGCTGCCCGCTGGCCAGAGATATGAAGGCTTTTGGTGTTGCCTTGAACCGGTGCCAGTAATCTTCGTCGGCCGGCCGGATTCTTTCCATGTCGAGCGGAAACGGAGGATCCCAGGAACTGATGCTTGTCGCGTCCGTCACACCGGGTATCTGAGGCGCAAGGGTGGCGTCGATCTCCGGCGAATCGGGAAGGATTCCGGCAAGACGGAAACGCGCCGTCCTGGTTTCCAGTCTTTCATCCTGCTGCCAGAGATAGTAATCGATTTCAACGGGCATTCCCGGAGATACGGCGAGATCGCGTTGGGCCCATTGTGTAAGCCAGATAGGTTCGAGAGAACCGTCCCCTGAAGCGGGCGTTTGCCCAGCCTCTCCGATATTTTGAAATGCTGCGGCGCCGAGATCGGCTGCGGTAATGACGGAGTAGGGGATTTCGCGGTTCCCGGCGCGGATTGCATTCGCCAGATAGGTATACACCGGTGATGCTTTCAGGCCCATGGAAGCGGCCGTCTGAAGGGCAGCCTGTTCCGTTGAGTTTCCCAGGATTATCCTGTCGCTCTCAAGCGAAAAAACATTGCCTGATCCGACCGTTCTGAATCCGAGGCCCAAATCCTGAAGGGTGCAGCGTTGCGCCAAAAGCCTCAAAATCGATTCCGGACTTGCGGGAGTTTCGGGCCGCGCCATCAACAGTGCGTTGATCCGCTCCTTCTGAGCCAGGTCTTTCTGAAGACGCTTCAATGGGACAAAAACCGAATGCACATTCCCCTGCGAAGGCTGAAGCGCAAATTCGCCCAATTCCGCGCGGCTCAGGATCCTGCCGCAATTCAGTCTGATTGTTCTCCCGCCGTAGTCGCGCCGCCCGTAAAGCCATTCTCTGGGAATGGCCTGCGGGATTTCAACCCTGAGTAGAAGTCCGTCCTTCTGCTGAATGCCCAGTTGCCGGGCGAGAGGATCTCCGACATAAGCCGTGCGATCGTCCGCAAAATCCTCAATATTCAATCCGTGGAATTTCCAAAAGCGTTCGTCCACGCCGTAAACCCGCACGCGGTGACTTTGGACGCCGGTCTGCTCGCGGATCAATGCACCCTTGAGATATATCACCGGACAGCTTTCGGATTCCTCATTCATAGCGGCGGCGAGTTTTTCGCCGAAAAAATTCTCCGCGGTAATCAGATATTCAGCCGCGCCTATGCGCTCGAAGAGCAGGTTGCGCAAACTGGCACGCACGGATTGGCCCACCAGCAGCGCCCCGGTCAATACGGCCACTGCTATTGCCACTCCGCCGACTATGGGAAGATTCGTGCGCCAGTAGTAGATGAGATTACGCAGCAAAAGACGACTTCGTTTCATCCCTCAGATCCGGTGCAGATGCTTATTCGTAAGTTTATATTTCAATCCGAAATTCTGTGCGATGTCCATATTGTGGGTTACGACAATGAGGATGCCTTGCAGCGCTCGGTGCAGATCAAACAACAAGGACATGACCGCGTTCGTTGAGTCGTAATCCAAATTGCCGGTGGGTTCATCGCAGAGCAGGAGACGCGGTTCCATGATCAGAGCACGCGCCAAAGCAACGCGCTGTTTCTCGCCGCCCGACAGTTCGTGTGGAAGGTGATGCAGTCTTGAAGCCAGGCCGACCCTATCCAGGAGCGCCCGGGCTCTTTCAGATATCGCGCTTCCCGCATTGGATACGAGTGTTGGCACAAGAACATTTTCCAAAACAGAGCACTGAGGAAGCAAATGATGATCCTGGAACACGAACCCGATCTTTTCGTTTCGAAAGACGGCAATTTCCCTGCCAGTCAATGTGTGGGGATTCCGCCCCTCTAGGATCACGGTGCCCGTAGTAGGCGATTCCATGGCGGCAAGGATGTACAACAATGTGCTTTTGCCGCTACCCGATGGACCTATGATGGAAACTGTATCGCCCGCACTTAGCGAAAAATTGATTCCTGAGAGCACCGGGAGCGGGCCTGCCGGCGCGGGGTATTCTTTCGACAGATTTTGAACTTCAAGCATTGGACCTTCCGAAGTTGCCGGCGAACCGAACGATTTCGGAATCGCCATGATCTCACAGCACGGAGCGATAAACCTCCAAGGCCATATCCGCCATGCGGGACAAACTGTAATGCTCGCGCACGGCGCGGCTTCCCTGATCTCCCAACGCAGTTCTCTTCTCCGGATTCCGCAAAAGCTCGCGTAATCCTTCTGCCAGGGCTTCAGGTCTGTCCGGTTCCACCAGAAGACCTCCTCCGGTCGTTTCCACTATCTCGGTAAATGATCCGCGCCTCGGTTGAACGACGGGGATGCCGCAGGCCATTGCTTCCAGCAGAAAGAGCCCCTTGGGTTCATCATAGATCTCGGGAACGGAAAATACGCTCAGGTTTTTGAGAAAATTCAGCTTGTCGGCCCGTTCGAGCTCTCCATGATAGTGAAATTGACCGGATAGCCCCCATTCCTCCATATTTTTGCGGATGCCGGAAAGATAGGATTTCTGTTCGGGCGGCAGATAGCCTGCGGCCCATAAGCGGCTCGGAAATGCTGTGGTGCCTGGCGTCAGCAAACGATAGGCACTGCACAGAAAATGCAGCCCTTTCTCCGGCGCGATGCGGGCAAGATAGCCGATTGTAAAAGGTCCCGCGTCGCGGATATTGCCGCGTTCGAATTCGGCATAATTGATCCCGAGCGGCACGACATGAATGCGGTTCCGGTCGATTCCGAGGAATCGGGACATGCTGTCCGCGCCGAAATGGCTTACGGCAATGAATGCATCCACCACGGCGGCATGTTCGCGAATAAGCTCGAGGGCATTTTTGCGAAAGGGTTCCTGCAGCGAGCGGAGAAACAAATCCTCTCCCTGGAGCGTGCAGCAGACCGGTATATTGGTTCTTGCCTTGATGGCAGGCGCGAGCGAGATCAGCATGGAATTCGGCAGATTGACGATTTCAGGCGAAATCTCCCGGAGAAAGCGGGCAAGCTTGGCGATCTCCTTTTTAAAGCATCCTTTTGTACCGCGCAGCATGGATACCGTCATGCTTCCCAGGTCCGCCGGATTGACGCTGATCCCGAGGCGAGTGACCAGTTTCAATAGCGGCTTGAAATCCCAAAGGCGGTCGACTATTTCCGGTGAATTGCGAAAAAGGCCGAACCGCTGCTGGAGATACATGTTGATGCCGCCGAGAAAAACACGAGGCATGCTGACATTGGCGTCGTCCGTTCGCGTGGGAGTATAGGTCGGAATCAGCAACACGTCGTGGCCTGCGGCCATCAAGGCGGCGGCCAGCGCGTTGTCCCGGAGGCAGCTGCCGCAATACATGCGCCCCGCACCCGCAGTAATGCATGCTATCTTCATAGCTATTCACCGAAGCAATACAAAATACCGTCCTGTGAACCGACAACCAGGAAACCGGGAACCGCCGCCGGCGATGCGGAAAGCGGGGCTCCGGCCGTGAAATCCCACCTCTTTTTCCCGGTGATAAGATCCAGTTCGTAGAGGACGCCGTCGTTGGAGCCCACGAAGACGCGGTTTCCCGCTATGAGCGGTGATGATTCCACGCGAGCCCGTGTCGTAAAGGACCAGAGTTCCTTGCCGGACGATCGGCTCAAGCAATGCACGATCTTATCCCGACCACCGACAACGACGCGATCGGCGGTGACGGCGGCGGAAGAATAGAATGGGAAGCTGCGCGTTGGATGGCGGTAGCTCCATTCGGGGACGCGCCTATCGAGATCCAGGCCCAGGACTTCGTTTCCAAACGTCCCCACATAAGCATGATTTTCGAATAGGGCGACGGACGCGCCCGTATAGGCGCCGAGCGGAAGGGAAAACACCTGTTTCCCCGACAGCACGTCGACCGCACGGAAAACTTCGTCGCACCCCGACACATAGACGCGCCCTCTGTCTATCGCGGGAGTGCAATGAATTGGCCCATCCACTGCAAATTTCCATTCGAGGGCGCCCTTCGCGGCGGAAAGGCAGTAAAGGTTCTGATCGTAGGATCCGAAATAGACGCGATCCTGATGGCAATTCGGGGAAGATTTGATTTCGCCTTCTGACTTAAAGGTCCATCGGGATTTGCCCGTCGCGGCGTCGACCGCATGCAGGATGCCGTTGAGGTCTCCCACAAAAACGACGCCGTTGCAGACGCAGGGGGAGGATTCCTGGATCGGCGCCGAGGCAGCATAGCGCCAGACCAGTTTGCCGTTCGCAAGGTTGACGGCGTAAAGGGAATTATCCATCGATCCAAAAAAAACGATGCCGTCTGCAATGGCCGGAGAGGATTCAATGGAATCCTTGGCCTGAAAACTCCACCTCAATTTGAGCGCTCCGGGAAGCGACGCCGTGGAGACGCCTCTGAGCGAGGAATCCCCCCGGAACATGGGCCAGTCTTTGCTTTGATTGGCGAGGGAGATGGCAAAAATGCAGACGCAAACGAAAAGCAGCAGACTGCGAGCGAAACTGCAAAGCACCGATGTTCCGGCAGTGTGTCTTAAACTTTTGTTCGTCATTCGCATTTCGCGGATCAGTTGCCGATAGCGTACAGGGTAGTGCGAGTCATGATATACAGCACGCCGTTTGCAGCTACCGGCGTTCCGTAGATGGCATTGCCCATGTTGATTTCGGCAAGCATCTTCTGTTCTTTCCCCGCCTGAAATATGGCAAGGTCTCCGTCCTCGTCCCCGAGGTAGACTTTTCCGTCGGCCACAAACGGCGATCCCCAGATAGCCGCAAGCATGTCGTAAGTCCAGAAGGGTTTTCCTGAGGCAAGGTCCAAGCAGTGCAGGAATCCCGTGTAATCGGAAATAAAGAGAAGGCCGCCGGCGATTGCTGCCGTGGAAATGGAGCGACGGATCTTGTCATATTGCCATACGCGGCCGGTTTCCGTGATGTCGCCGCTTTTGGAGGGATCGATTCCGTAAAGGTGACCGATTCCTTCTCCATTTTCAGGATCCTGGCCGACAGCCAGATACACGCGCCCTTCGTGAAATACGGGCGTCGAGACGCCGTAGTTCATTGTCTTCGGCCAAACCGCCCCCTTCGGATTCAAATTGAAGCTCCAAAGTTTTTTGCCGGTTAAAGCTTCGAAACCATACAGCCAGCCGTCGCCGCCGGGGAAGAAAACCTGCATGGTGCCCCCAGCTTCTCCGAGCGACGGCGAAGACCATTGGCCGTGAAGAATGCGATCGCCGGGAGAATTGTCCTGCCAGACGACTTTGCCCGTATTTTTGTTGACGGCGATGAAACTTGGAGCATTTGGCGCCGTGATCTTTTCATTATTTTCGTCCTGTCCGTTGGATGTCTCCAGGAACACCAGATCTCCCCAGACGGCCGGCGAAGAATTGGCCATATTGTGCTGAGCGACGCCCAGATCCTTCATCATGTCCAGTTTCCAGAGAATATCCGCGTCGGTTTTGCTTTTGTAGGATTCATCCTGGAACGGACCGTCGTTTTTGCCGTCCAGGAATCCTTCCGTATCCAGGCAGACCAGTTCGCCCCGGTTGTTTACATAAAAGAGCTTTTTCCCCTCGACCGCGGGAGACGAACAGACTCCCTGTTCGGGCCAGTCATAGCCCGCTTCCAGTTTGTCGCTCACAGCCTGCCACAGGAACAGGCCATCCGTTTCGCGAAAGCACATCAGTACGCCCTTGTCGCCGGCTATGTCGGGACTTCGGGGGTTGCCGTTATTGGTTCCTAGAAAGATCTTCCCATCCGATACGACCGGGTTGCCATAGGACGTCGATCCGAGATCCGCTTTCCATTTGATGTTTTTACCGGACTTTATGTCCCATGTCATCGGGAGATTCTTGAGCGGCGAGAACATGTTTCTCTGCGGCGTGCCTCCCCACATGGGCCAGTCGTGCTCGGCGGCCGCGGCGCTGTAAAAACATCCGACAAGTATTAAAGCCGTTTTGGCAAATCGCATACAATCCCCTCAGATGTTCGTATTATAGCCGTCAGGTGGGGATGGAAACCAGAGTCCGTGACGGGTTTAGCTCGAACTCAAAGCGGCCTGCGCTGAATCTTGTTTCTGCGAGAGCCTGAAAACCTTCTGTTCCGCCTATTTTCGTTCTCCCTTTTTCATGGCTTGCTCCGCACGCATTTTCGCCAGGACGCTGTGGTGCCTGCTGTAGCCGAAATAAATGATAAATCCCAGCGCAAGCCAGATTATCAGTCGCCACCAGTTTTCGGGGGGCAGAGAAAACATCAACACGAGGCATGAGAGTATTCCCAGAACAGGGACCATTGGCACCAGCGGAGCGCGGAACGGGCGTTCGACCTCGGGATGAGTGTAGCGCATGACAAGTACTGCGGAACACACGATAACGAATGCCAGGAGAGTGCCGATATTCGTGAGTTCGGCCAGGATTCTCAGCGGCAGAAACGCCGACATGGCCGACACGAAAATACCAACCAGGATCGTGGACTTCCATGGCGTACGAAACCTGTTGTGGATGGCGCCAAAGAAACCGGAGGGAACCATGCCGTCCCGCGCCATCGCTAGAAGCACCCGGGGCTGGCTCAGCATCATGACGAGCAGAACGGATGTAATGCCCGTGATGGCGCCAATATCGATGAGACGTCTGGCCCAAGGCAGGCCTTTCTGTCGGAATGCATCCGCGACGGGTGCATTGATGTCGATCTGGTCATATCGCACCATGCCCGTCAGGATGGCGGACACCGCAATATATAGGATAGTGCAAATAATTAATGATGCAATAATTCCTATGGGAACATCTCGCTGCGGTTTCTTGGCTTCTTCCGCGTGGGTCGAAACCGAATCGAATCCGATGTAGGCAAAAAAGATTATGGCAGCGCCTGCAAGAGCTCCCAGCGGGGCGCCGCCCTGGCCTGTCTGGCCAAAGACCGTGTGCCCAAAGAAACTAAGTCCGGTGTATCCGAAAGGCGCGAAGGGCGTCCAGTTTTCGGGATCGATGTAAAAGGCGCCCACAACAACTACAAACAGCACTATGACGAGTTTAACCGCAACCATGGCTGTGTTGAAGCCGGCGCTTTCGCGAATTCCTTTGACCAGGATGGCCGTGATAATGGCTGTAATCACGATGGCCATCAAGTCGAAATAGGCTCCGGTTGCGAAGAAGTGCCCTGTCGCGGGGTTGAAGTCAAATGGGGCACTACTGAATCTGAAAGGTATCTCAAGGCCCACACTCCGCAAAAGATCGTGAAAATGAGCCGACCATCCATGGGCTACCGTAGAGGAGCCTACCGCATATTCCAGGACCAGGTCCCAGCCGATGATCCAGGCGAAAAGCTCGCCCAGCGTCGTGTAAGCGTATGTGTAGGCTGAGCCCGCAACCGGGACCATCGACGCGAACTCGGCATAGCAAAGCGCCGCAAAGATGCATGCCACTCCGGCCAAAGCGAACGATAGGATCAAGGCCGGCCCAGCCTTGTCGTGCGCTCCGACTCCGGTGAGCACAAAAATGCCGGTCCCAATAATTGCGCCGACTCCCAGACTAGTAAGAGTCAAGGGACCCAGGATGCGTCGAAGGCGGTTTTCGCCTCTCATTTCCTCCAGCAACAGAGCAAGCGGTTTCCTTTCGAATAGCGGATTCCCCATAGGCCTCCCTTTGTTTGCGGGAACAGTATACAGGATACTGGCAGTATTTATGCCTTTGAGTCTTTGAGTTCATCCTTTCCTTGCGCTAGGATGAGTTGTTTTTGGGAGATACAGCCATGCCAAATGATCCTTTGTATAATTGGAATAGCAGACAGGTCATCCTGGGAATCGGCGCGTGGATGCTTTGAAGTTTGGCATCATCGGCCGCAGGAAAGCTCCGGTAAAGCCGACAGTCGGTGCAGAAGCATATAAGTACGTGCTGACGGATATGGTTCTGGCTTCCGGAATGAACGTCTATCTTAGCTGCAGGGGCGTGAACGTTATTATGGATGCGGAGAATGAACGGATGGTCTTCAGTTGAAGGCACTGGAGCAGGAACAGGCGGGAGAAGAGTATGAGAAAAGAGACGGTATGTGTGCACAGCGGGAAGTATCGAGATACGATTACCCGGGGGACCAACACCCCCATTTTCACGTCTTCGGCGTATGAGTACCTGGATCGCAAGGAAACGCTGTATCCGCGTTATTTCAACACCCCGAATCAGGATGCGGTTGTCGAGAAGATGTGTGCCCTCGAAGGAGCCGAGAGCGGCCTTGTGTTCACTTCCGGCATGGCCGCCATAAGCACGACGGTGCTGGCGCTTGCGCGTTCCGGAGACCATGTCGTCATGATGGACGAGCTTTACGGCGGGACACACGCATTCGCCACCGACACATTCGACCGGTTCGGAATACGCTGCTCTTTTGCCGCCACGAATGCCGAGGCGGTCGCAAACGCGGCGTTGCCGGAAACCAGGCTCATCGTCATCGAATCGCCGACGAATCCTCTTCTCGGAATTATCGACATCCGCAGAGTCGCCGCCTTTGCCAGAAAGGCAGGCATCACAACCGTGATCGACAATACGTTTGCATCGCCGATTAATCAGAGGCCGATCGAACTCGGAGTCGACGTGGTCGTGCACAGCGGCACGAAATATCTTGGAGGGCACAGCGACCTGAGCTGCGGCGTCGCCCTGTCTTCGGGATCCGTCATCGGACGCATTCGCGCCATGGCACGCAATCTCGGTGGCAGCATGAATGCGAGCTCCTGTTACCTTCTGGAGCGAAGTCTCAAGACGCTGGCCTTGAGGGTTGAGCGTCAAAGCGAAAATGCCATGAAAATTTCCTCATTTCTGGCTTCTCACTCTGCAGTGCGCAAGGTAAATTACCCGGGGCTTGCGGATTTTGAAGGGCACGAGATCGCCCGTACGCAGATGAGGAATTTCGGCGGCATGCTCTCTTTCGAAATCAGGCCTGAGGTCGTACTCACGCAGGCATTCCTGCGTCGTTTGAGGTTGATAACACCGGCGGTGAGTCTCGGAGGAGTCGAAACGCTGATTTGTTGCCCGGCGCAAACCTCACACAGAAAAATATCGGCCGATGAAAGAAACCGAATTGGTATTTCCGATTCGCTACTGCGGCTCTCGGTCGGCATCGAAAACGCCGACGACCTTATCGAGGATCTCGACAATGCCATGAAATGAGGGGCAGCGACCGGGAATCCCGGCCATCTGCCGCCGATCGTCGGTTACCTGATTCCCGCGTGATATCGCTGCAGCGAAAACACATCGGCCTCCTTGTGCCGATAGGCGGCTATGCCTTTTGCGGCAGCCTTTGCCGCAGCCATTGTGGTCATGTAGGGAATTTTGTATTTGATCGCGGTTTTGCGAATGTAGGAATCATCCGTGACACCGCGCTTCCCAATGGGCGTGTTGATAACGAGCTGAATCTCCCCGTTCTTTATGGCATCGGCGATATTCGGACGGCCTGCGTGCATCTTCAGTATCTTTTCGCACTCCACGCCGTTGACTGCGAGGTATCGCTGCGTTCCGTCCGTGCCTATCAGATTGAATCCCAGCCGGGCGAATTCCTTTGCCACCTCCAGCGCTTCCTTCTTGTCCTCATCCGTCACAGAAATGAGAACGGTGCCCTTTTGCGGTAGAAGCTGCTGGGCGGCTTCCTGCGCTTTGTGAAACGCGAGTCCGAAGGAATCGGCCATCCCAAGTACTTCTCCCGTCGAACGCATCTCAGGCCCGAGAATCGGATCGACCTCGTGGAACATGTTGAACGGGAATACGGCTTCCTTCACGCCGAAATGCGGAATTTTCTTTTGAGATAGATTCAGATCGCTCATCTTTTTGCCCAACATAAGCTGAGTGGCAATCCGGACCATCTGGATATTGCAGACTTTGGATACCAGCGGCACCGTCCGGGAAGCGCGGGGATTGGCCTCAAGGATGTAAACCTTCTCGTCTGCAATCGCATATTGAATGTTTATCAATCCAAGGATCTTGAGCTCGATCGCAATTCTCCTTGTGTATTCCTCTATGGTCTTCCTGTGCTTCTCGGGAATGCTGACCGGCGGCAGTATACAGGCAGAATCGCCCGAGTGAATCCCGGCCAGTTCGATGTGTTCCATGATGGCGGGAATAAAAGCGTCCGATCCATCTGAAATTGCATCTGCCTCGACTTCGAGCGCATTCTCCAGGAACTTGTCGATTAGAATCGGCAGGTCGGGCCAGATTTCGACAGCACGCGTTACGTAGAGTGTAAGGTCCTCCTCGTCGTGAACGACCTCCATACCCCGGCCGCCGAGAACGTAGGAGGGGCGAACCATCAGCGGATAGCCGATCCTTTCCGCAATCGCAATGGCTTCGTTGAGGTTGTGCGCCATACCGGACTCCGGCTGCGGGATTCCGAGCTTTTGCATCATCAGCCGGAATCTGTCGCGGTCTTCGGCAAGGTCGATCGTATCCGTGGACGTGCCGAGGATCGTTACTCCCGCTTTTTCCAGAGCTTTGCAAATGTTGAGAGGAGTCTGCCCGCCAAATTGAACAATGACGCCTTCCGGCTTTTCTTTGCCATGGATGCTCAACACGTCTTCTACCGTCAGAGGCTCGAAATAGAGCTTATCGGAGGTATCATAGTCCGTAGACACCGTCTCGGGATTGCAGTTGACCATGATGGTTTCATAGCCGAGGTCACGCAGCGCAAATGCAGCGTGCACACAGCAATAGTCGAATTCGATCCCCTGGCCGATGCGGTTCGGTCCACCGCCCAACACCATCACCTTCTTCCGCCCGCTTACCTTCACTTTGTCCGGAGCGTTGTACGTCGAATAGTAGTATGCGGCATCTTCAACTCCCGATACCGGCACAGGTTCCCAGGCTTCCACCACACCAAGCTTTATGCGCCGGCTACGAATGCTTTCCTCCGGGATTGCGAGCAGCCTGGCCAGATAACCGTCGGCAAATCCATCCTTTTTCGCTTGAATCAGCAAAGCATCGGGGAGATTTGCGCCTTTGTATTCGAGAATCTGCTCTTCAACATCCACCAGCTCTTTCATCTGCTGGATGAACCACGGCTTGATATGAGTTCTCTCATAAAGCTGGTCCACTGACGCTCCCTTGCGGAGCGCCTCATACATGACAAACTGTCTCTCGCTTGTCGGATACCACAGCATGCCCATAATATCTTCAAGCGACTTTTTGTTGAAATCCTTGGCAAATCCCAATCCGAGCCTCCCGTTTTCGAGGGATCGGATTGCCTTCTGAAAAGCTTCTTTGTAGTTTTTGCCGATGCTCATTACCTCGCCCACGGCGCGCATTTGTGTGCCCAGGCGATCTTCCGCCCCCTTGAACTTCTCAAAAGCCCATCGGGCGAATTTAATGACGACATAGTCGCCCCAGGGCATGTATTTATCGAGAGTTCCTTCTCGCCAATAGGGGATCTCGTCAAGTGTTAGCCCTCCCGCGAGCATGGAGGATACCAGAGCTATAGGGAATCCCGTCGCCTTGGACGCCAGGGCGGACGAGCGTGAAGTTCGCGGATTGATCTCAATCACCACCACGCGCCCTGTCTTGGGATCGTGTGCAAACTGGATATTTGTGCCGCCGATAACACCGATTGCGTCCACTATTGCATAGGAATATCCCTGAAGTTTGTTTTGAAGTTTCTTATCGATGGTCAGCATGGGAGCAGAGCAAAACGAGTCGCCCGTGTGAACGCCCATGGCGTCAATGTTTTCGATGAAGCAAACGGTGATTTTCTGGCCCTTTGAATCCCGCACCACTTCCAGTTCCAGTTCCTCCCATCCCTCGACCGATTCCTCGATGAGGACCTGTCCAACGAGGCTGGCGGAAAGCCCTCGATTGACCACGACACGGAATTCCTCGAGGTTGTACACAAGCCCGCCGCCGGTACCACCAAGAGTGTATGCGGGTCGAATGACGCAGGGGAGATCGATTCTCTGGAGGATAGCCTCAGCTTCTTCGAGGCTCAGGGCAATCTCGCTCTTCGGCATTTCGATGCCCAGCTGGTTCATTGTGTTTTTGAAGGCCTGACGATCCTCTCCGCGCTCGATAGCATCCTCTTTTACTCCGATAATCTGGACTCCGTATTTCTGCAGGATCCCTTCCTTGGCGAGCTGGGAAGAAATGTTCAATCCGGTTTGCCCGCCGAGGTTCGGAAGCAGCGCATCGGGCCGTTCACGCGCAATGATCTTTTCTATTGATTTTGTGTTTAGCGGTTCGATGTATGTAGCATCGGCCATACCGGGATCGGTCATGATGGTGGCCGGATTCGAGTTCACAAGTACAATTTGATATCCGAGTTTGCGTAAAGCCTTGCATGCCTGTGTTCCGGAATAGTCGAACTCGCACGCCTGTCCGATGACGATGGGGCCCGATCCTATGATCAACACTTTATTGATATCATTGCGCTTCGGCACAGATAGCCTCCTTGTAACTGGTCGTCGTGTATCACGCGACCGTGGGCCGCGAAATGCAGATCATACTACGGCTGGCTGATGAAATACTTCTTGATTTTTGATCAAAAAGATATTTATCAACGGTTATTACCGGGCATCAGGGATTCAATCATCTACTGCAAAAATAATGCTGGATGGAAGCCAAAAGCGAAGCGATGGTATTTTTTTCGGGCATAATATCGGGGCTTTTTCCGAACGATTCGGCGGTGGCGGCCGTAATCGGGCCGATTACGGCCACTGCGGACCTGAGGAGGATATCAATCCCGTCGTTTTTCCCGAGGATTTCGACAAAGCTTCTAACGGCGGAGGGACTCGTAAAGACCAGCATGTCCGGAAGTGCGCTCTTTATCTGATCAATGATCGCGGGATCGGGTTCGCCGCGAATGGTCCGGTAGCAGGGAACAATATCGACGACAGCTCCTGCGGCGGAAAGGGCTTCCGGCAGGACCTCGCGGGCTTCCTTCGCCCTCGGCAGAAGAATCCGGCATCCGGCTAGGGCTTGCATGCCGCCGTGAAACTTTCTAAGGGCTTCAAGGACGCCTTCGGCCACATAGCATTCCGGCATCAGGTCCACGGTGTATCCGGATTGCTCGATTTCTCTGGCGGTCGCCGGACCGATGGCGCAGATCCTGGGCATGCTTCCTGATGAGATCGGGATTCGCAATTGTTGAAGCCGTCGGACGAAAAATTTCACCCCGTAAGCGCTCGAAAAGAGAATCCAGGCGTATTCCTTCAATGAATGAATGGCCCTGTCCATCGGCTTTTTGTTTTCGACGTCCAGAATCTCGATTACGGGAACGTACACGGCATGTCCGCCCATAGCCTCGATTCCCGAGACCAGTACGGCTGATTTGCCGGCGCTGCACGCCAAAACGATAGTGCGATTGGATAGCGGTTTGGATAATGAGGATCGATGCCGCATGATTACGATATTTGCGCCAGGATTTCGCGACCGCCGCTGGCAAGTATATGATCTGCAAGCGAAACGGCTGATTGGCGAGCCGAATCCGGATCATGCTCGATGGATTCACGCACGATTTTCTGGCCGTCCGGAGATGCTACCAGGCCTTCAATTCGGATTCTACCGTTTACTAGGGAAGCATAGGCCGCAACCGGGACATTACATCCTCCGCCCATGCGCTGCAAGAAGCTGCGTTCCGCAAAAACGGTGATCGACGTCGGGTGATGATTCAACGCGGATTCGACACTTGCCGTTCGAGGGTCGTCACCTCGCATCTCAACGGCGAGAGATCCCTGCCCCGGGGCCGGCAGCATCTGTTCGGTACTCATCGGGGTCGAAATCCGGTCTCTATATCCAAGCCTGTTCAAGCCGGCGCAGGCGAGTATAAGCGCATCGACGACTCCATCCCGCATCTTATTCAGGCGCGTGTCAATATTGCCGCGCATGTCCCGAACGCGCAAATCCGGCCGGAGCGCAAGAATCTGGGCCTGCCGGCGGACGCTTCCCGTGCCCACGATGGAACCGGTGGGCAATTCGGTCAGTCTTTTGGCGGTATCGCAGACAAAGCCGTCCCGTGGATCTTCGCGTTCCGGAATCGCCACGATTTGCAGGCCTGCGGCAACTCTCGTCGGAACATCTTTCATGCTATGGACCGCAATATCGATCTCTCCGCGGAGCAGGGCCTGCTCGAGTTCCTTTACAAAGACTCCGACAGCGGATCCCGAACGAATCGAGGAGGTCGTATCTCTGTCGGCCGATGTCTTGATAATTCGTAAGGCAATTTCCGTGTCCGGAAAGACCTCCTCGATTCGTGCCTTTATCTGGTACGTTTGAGCCAGCGCCAGCGCGCTACCCCGAGTCCCTAGAACTATCATTGCCTTCCTTATTACAGGCATCGGCTGTCAGTAGGCGGCAACCGGAGACCAGAAAACAGAAGCCTGAAAACAATCCCGTTTCCCGCGCTGTTTCGCGGCGAAATACACTAAAAGGCGGGATCTAGTCCAGGTCCTTTTTTTTAAGAAGCCGTCTTATTAGATCGGCATAGGCCGACTCGCCCGGGGATTCCTGCCCGTTTCGAAGCTGCACGACAAGAGGGTGGGCAATCTTCGCCGCGATGCGTGAAATCATACGCTCGAGTTCCTGAACCTGTTTGGGTTCCTGTGGGCCCATTTTGTTGACATAGCGCTGAAGCTCGGTTTTGCAGATCTCCTCGATGCGGCCCTGCACCTGTGCCACCACGGGCCCCACCTCTTTCGACTTCAGCCTTGTGTAGAAAGCCTGTACTTCCTGTTCGACGATCTTTTCGGCGGCTGCAGCCGCCTTTACCCGCTCGTGAAGGTTCGCTTCAACGACGGCCCCAAGGTCATCTATATCATAGCAGAAGACGTTGTCCATGGCCCCAACAGCAGGATCGACATTACGCGGGACTGAAATATCAATAAAAAGGATCGGAGCGCCCTTGCGGTCGTGCATGATCTGCTGCACCATTGGAAGCCCGATCAAGGTTTCGGGTGCGCCGGTGGACGTGATCACTATATCGACCCGGCAAATCCACTGACGAAGCTCCGAAAAGGGGACAGCCGTTCCGTGGAATTGTTGCGCCAGATCCTGCGCGGCCTGGGGGCTGCGATTGGCGACGAATACCGCATGTGCTCCCATTTCCGCAAGATGTCGGATCGCGGCTTCCCCCATTTTCCCGGCACCTACTATCAGAATGCTCTTTTTCTCAAAGTCGCCGAAGATCTTACGCACAAGTTCAACGGCGGCCGAACTGACGGAAACGGGATACTCACCGATGCATGTTTCCGTGCGCACGCGCTTTGCGGTCCGCAAGGCGGCCTGAAGCAGATTATTCAGATAGGTGCCGACGGTGCGTGCCTCAGTCGCCGCGCTATAGCACGACTTGACTTGTCCAAGTATCTGCGGTTCGCCTAGAATCATCGAGTCCAGTGAGCTTGCGACGCGAAATACGTGGCGCACGGCCTGTTCGTTGCTATGGCGGTACAATTTAGGCTGAAGCTGCGGCAAGGGAATGCGGCTGTATTCGGAGAGAAAGGACTCGATAGCCGCGATGCCCTCGGGAGGTTGCTCTGTGCAGGAGAGAATCTCAACGCGATTGCAGGTTGAAACGATCATCGATTCGAGAATTTCTGGCAAGGCCGAGAGACGCTTTAATGCTTCCGGCATCTGCCCCGAATCGAAGGACGCCTGTTGCCGTATGTCGACCTTGGCCGTCCTGTGATTTAAACCGACAAGTACAAGATTAAACATCCACAACCTACTGCGAATCGATGTTTGTCCATATATGGGGAATAAGGACGCCGGGTGTAAATAGGATCAAAGATTCCTGTGCAATCCCCAGTTGACGCAGAAAGTGAACAGCGTGGACACAAACCCGATGATGCTGATGTATGCAGCCCGCCGACCGCGCCATTTCGAGGACAGCCGGTAGCTTAACAGAACGAGATAAATCGCCCAGGTAATCAGCGCCGCTGTTTCTTTGGGATCCCAGCTCCAAAACCGTCCCCAGGCCTGCTGCGCCCAGAATGCTCCCGTCACTATAGTCAGGCTCATGGCAATAAAGCCGATAAAAAGAGAACGACGCAGCAATTCGTCACACAACTGAAGGGACGGAAGGCGGAAATATAAAAAGCGGAACCTCTTGGCCTTTAATTCTTTTTCCTGAATCAGATAAAAGATTGCCGATATAAACGTAAAAAAGAATGCGGCGTACGCAAGATACGCGACGCTGCTGTGGAAATAAACCCACCCGCTCCGCAAACTCGGCGGAATGGAGTGGTTTTCCTCCCAGATGACCTGAGAAATGATGGTTAGCAGCGAAACGAGAGGCAAAACAAATGCGCCCAGCACATTGATGCGATACTGAAAGTTGACCAGCATAAAAGCAAGTGAGATGCACCAGGCGAAAAAGCAGAGGGATTCCGGCAGATTTGTTATAGGAAAGTGCCGCCGATCCAGCCCCATGGTAACGAGAAAGACCGTATGGCATACAAAGCCGCAGGCTACCATGCCCAGCGCAATGCGCACGAATACCTGCCGCTTCTGATAGAAGCCAAATATGGAATGAAGCAGACCCAGGAAATACAACGCAATTGTTACCGTCAGAATCCAGTTCATAACATGGACCTAAAAACAGTAGATTCTATCATTTGCACGAAAGTGCTGGCAAGGCAAATGCCGCATATGGTTTGCAGGTTTCAGGCCATGGGTTTCAGGTTTCAGGTTTCAAGTTACAGGTTGCAGGTTGCAGGTTAAAACGTGCTACTCGGCTTCCTGCAGTCTGCAACGGCGAATGAAAGGTGTAGCCGGCATTCCGGCATATGATATAGTTAAAAATTCGGGCATCAATTGGATCTTTGGCGCCGGCAAGCCCGGATTGGATTATAAAGTGGATCTGCTTAGAAATATTGACATTGGTACCGTAGCCATTCAGTTTGCCGTTTTGCTGTTCTCGCTGAGCATTCATGAAGCATCGCACGCATGGATGGCAGATCGTCTTGGTGATTATACGGCCCGGTATCTTGGAAGGGTTACGCTCAATCCCATCCCGCATATCGATCCGATCGGAACAATCCTGTTCCCGTTGCTGCAGTTTTTTACTCATTTCCCGCTCATCGGCTGGGCCAAACCTGTGCCGATAAACTCGGTTCACCTGCGCAATCCGCACAGAGATCAGATATTCATCTCTCTTGCCGGGCCGGCTTCGAACCTTCTGGCATCCTGTATCGCCTTTGTTATTCTGGTTGCTTTGAAAATAGCCTCACCGGAAGCGAAGGGATTTATCGAGCTGGGCCTTTTGAGCAAAGGATCCTTTCTGGCCCCGATTCTGCTGATAATTTATTACGCGATGATTATAAATGTGCTGCTGGCGTTCTTTAATCTCATTCCGATACCTCCGCTGGACGGCCACTGGATCCTTTACGGACTGCTTCCGCGCGGCGCTGCGGGCGCTCTGGAGCGTATGGGCTCGTTCGGATTCCTGATTTTGTATGGGCTTATGTTTTTGGGTGTGTTCGGTATTATTCTGCGTCCTGTCATAGGATTTATTGTCGGCGTGCTGCGCGCGATTTAGGGTGATTTCCCATGATGGAAAACGGCGATAGCCAAAGCCCCGATCTTCAGTCCTCCACGGAGGGGACGGGCATCACCATCCGCCTCGAAGCTTTCGAGGGACCGTTGGACCTCCTTCTGCATCTCATAAAGAAGGAGGAGATCGACATCTGGAACATCCCGATCGCGCACATTACCGAGCAATATCTGGAATATCTCGCGGTTATGCGCGACCTGAACATCAACCTGGCGGGCGAATGGCTGATGATGGCCGCAACTCTCATCTACATTAAATCGCGAATGCTGGTTCCCCAGGAGCCGGCGGAAAGCGAATCGGAGCAACAGCAGGAAGATCCGAGAAACGAACTCGTTTACCAATTGCTGGAGCATCAGAAATTCAAGAATGCAGCCGAAATGCTTTACACCCGCGAGGAGGTGGAAAACGCCGTCTGGAACAAGCCTCCTCTGGATGTGCTGGAAGATGGCAATGAGGTGGTAGCGGTAACGCTTTTCGATCTTTTGCGCGCGTTCCGTGAAGTCGTTCAGCGCTTTGAGGCAAACCGCGTCATGGAAGTGACGCAGGAAGACGTGTCTGTTGAGCAGATGCTGGCCGAGATTAGAGCGCGCTTCCTGGTTCACGAAAATATCGTCTTCTCATCCTTCTTTGCGGAAGCCCGCTCAAAAAGGCACCTCATCGTGACATTCCTGGCGCTGCTTGAGATGGTGCGCATGCGAGAAGTTATGCTCCACCAGAAAAAGGCCTTCGACGAAATCCATATCATTAAATGGAAGGAAAAAGCCTGAGCTTATGGAAACCAGCGAAATGCAGGCCATCATGGAGGCCATCATCTACGTTGCGGACGATCCCGTTAAAATGGAGCAATTCAGGGAAGTCTTTCCTGAAGAGAGCCGTGAAACCATCGAGCAAACCCTCGCGGCAATGGTGGAGACGTTTAACTCGCGCCCCGGGGGAATGATAATCCGCGAGGTTGCCGGGGGATACCGGATGACCACCCGTCCCGAATATCACGAGGAGATCCGCGCATATCTAAAAACACGGCCGAATGCGAAGCTATCGATGGCTGCACTGGAAACGCTCGCGGTCATTGCATACAAACAACCCGTCACACTGGCCGAAATCCTGGCTATCCGGGGTAAAAAGTCGTCGACGGCGCTGCAGACGCTGCTTGAGCGCAAGCTGGTAGCAATACTGGGACGGAAAGCCGTGGTGGGCCGACCCATATTGTACGGGACCTCCAAGGAATTTTTAATCCATTTCGGTCTGAACAGCCTGTCCGATTTGCCTACGTTGGAGGAGTTTGCTCTGATTGCGGGCGAGCAGCTCTGATATATCATGGATGGCGGCGAACGACTCCAGAAGATTATAGCAGCCTCAGGCGTGACGTCACGTCGAAAGGCCGAACTCATGATCCAGGAAGGCAGAGTCACCGTCAATGGGCAGGTCGTGACGCAATTGGGCGCAAAAGCCGATCTCACCCGGGACAGCATCAGGATCGACGGAATACGCATCCACGGAATCTCCAAAAAAATCTACATCCTTTTAAACAAACCGCGGCAGGTAATCTCATCCGTGGCGGATCCGCAGGGGAGAACAAAAGTCGTTGACCTTGTCGGAGAGGCAAAAAGGGTATTTCCGGTAGGCCGCCTGGACTATAACACGGAAGGCCTTATCCTTCTTACAAACGACGGAGCGTTCTCCAAGATCGTGGCAACGGCGGGGAAACATATGGCGAAGGTCTATGAGGTTAAGGTGCGGACCACGCCAAAGGCCTCTGATTTAAGCAGGCTGCGAGAAGGGCTGCACATCCGGAACGGGCTGCAGTTGGCGCCATGCAAGGTGGAACCAATGAAGGAAGGCGCCAATACGTGGTATGAAGTTACTCTTTACCAGGGAAAAAACCGGCAGATCCGCGATATGTTCGAGGCTATCGGTCATCCGGTTTTGAAACTGCGCCGAATAAGGATCGGTTTTTTGACGAATGAAGGCCTGGCTGTGGGACAATATCGCCACCTGTCGGCACTCGAAGTAAGCCTTATACTTCGTCTTCAGAGCGCTCAAAAAAATTGTGGCCCCGGATATGCCAAAGGGGCAGAATCTAAAAAGAGAGCATAGGAGCCCGATAGTGTTCACCGGCATTATTGAAGAATTGGGGATTATGCAGGAGCTGCGCGTCGGGGGCGAAAGCGCGAAAATAACGATCGTAGCCCGTCGGGTTCTGGCGGAATTGAAAATCGGCGATTCCATCGCCGTGAACGGAGTCTGTCTTACAGTAACTCAACTGTACCCCGCGTCTTTCCAATGTGATATTTCCGCCGAGACGTTGCGATTGAGCAGTTTCAAATTGGCAAGACACGGCACCAGGGTAAACCTGGAACGTTCCTTGGCCTTGGGAGACCGGCTGGGAGGGCACATCGTGCTCGGCCACGTGGACGGTGTGGGAAAGATGATTGCGAAGACAGCCAGCGGCCCGGGTTATGTAATTACTTTCGCCTTTCCCGTCGAGTTGGAGCGATACCTGGTATACAAAGGTTCCGTTTCTATCAACGGTGTAAGCCTGACCATCGCTTCCCTGGAAAAGTCGACGCTGTCGGTTGCCGTAATCCCGCATACGTACGAGGAAACCAATCTTGCTGATTTGGGTGCGGGAGATCCGGTCAATATTGAAGTGGATGTTCTGGGAAGATATTTCGAGCGCTTTTTTCAGCTGGGATTGATGCAGCGGGAAAAAACGGGACTGACATCTGAATATCTGAAGAGCCAGGGTTTTTAACATGAAGACGTGCGGTGCTAAGTCCTTAAGTCTTATAGCCGGTTTTTTTGTTTGTTGCTCGGCAATTGCGCAGGCTCCCTCTCCTGAAATATCCATGCCCGCTTTCGGGCGGAACACTATTCTTGTATACAGAATTCAAAATCCGGACTATCTGGAGGATTTCGTGGTCCGGAT
>JAEAME010000214.1_pt1 | contig 73069 bp, 73 predicted proteins | sample 8958731 | NCBI WGS metagenome assembly JAEAME01 (sample SAMN16933194, study PRJNA681113) | bioreactor sludge metagenome | isolation source: anerobic bioreactor sludge (Control) | place: India:Bengaluru | collected 2018-10-24
TTGTCCATGTTGTTGTGTGTTTTTGTGTCAACTTTTTTCAGGACAAGTCAGTTTTTATTTTAGAGAAGGAACTTTTTATATAAATATTCCTTGTTTAACCATTAAGGATTTTTCTTTTGCAAATATAAGAAAAATATTTGAATTTATGTTCTTTTTTTGCTGATTATTGTTCGAAATTTAAGGAGCTTAAGGACATTAAACTCCTTAATCAAAAAACTTTCTTCCCCTTTAGAGGAATGAGGGGTTGTAATTAGTGAAAAGTGAAAAGTGAAAAGTGAAAAACAACGAAACAATTCAACACCAAACCCAACCACTGACCTTTTGCAAAAAGCGTGAAGAAAATTGTAGTTTTGAACGTTAAGAAAGTTTATTCTGTTTGAGCCGAAGGCGAGTTTATAAACTTTTAGTTCAAGGCTGCAATTTTTAGCTTGTTTGTGAAGAGTCTTGATTTTTGCTACTTTGTATCAAGACACCCGAAGACCAAAGGTCGAGAGCCACGAAGTGAAAGTTGATACATAATTAATGGTTAATTGTGGGGTGAAGAGTATAACCAGTTTTTGATTATTTGTTTGCCGCAGTTTGTTATTATTGATTCGGGGTGGAACTGAACTGAGTGTATGGGGTATTTTGTATGATAGATTGACATTATGTTGTTGTCTTCGTCTATAGAGCTAACCTGGAGGTCTTTGCCTGTGTGTTCTATTGTCCATGAGTGGTATCTTCCAATTTGCAGGGTTTGTTCAATGTCTTTAAAGATTATGTCTTTTGGGTTGGTTATTTTCAGTGTTGAGGGGTGTCCATGTTTGGGAAAGGCGAGTTGTTTGATTGTTCCTCCAAAATATTCGTTAATGGCTTGATGTCCCAGACAAACTCCCAGTATTGAGTGTGTTTTGTGGGTGTGGTGTATTAGTTGCATAAGCTGGTTGGAGTGTTGAGGGGTGCCTGGTCCTGGTGATAGTAGTATATATTGGTAGTTTTCAAGTTGTTTGAAGTCTATTTTGTCATTTCTCATTATCTGCCAGTGAATGTCTTCAATTTCCCGAAGCAGTCCTATGATGTTGTAAACGAATGAGTCGTGATTGTCGATGACTAAAACTTGTTTCATAAATATTTATAAATTGATGATGCAAAGATATTAATTAATGACTAAAGCTGTACTTTTGCACTTTATGTTAAATAAAAGGGATATTATTGAAAGGATGAATTGTTTGGGGAAGGAGAGCAAGCCTTTTCTCTTTTGTGTTGATTTTGAAATGGATAATGGCTTTGTTGTGGAAAATCCTTTCAGTCAGCAGGATATTCTTTTTGATTTGAATTCTGTTTCCAATTTCATGTCTTCTTCCTCTGTGGTGGATTCTTCTTCTTCAAGTTTGATTTCCTTTCCCAGGTCTTTTGAGGCTTATGACAGTCAGTTTGATGTTGTCAGAAGGGGTTTGCTAAGGGGTGATTCTTTTCTTGCTAATTTGACAATTAAAACAAAAATTGATATTAATATTTCTCTGGAGGAGATTTTCTTAAGGGCTAATTCAAAGTACAGATTGCTTGTCAGGGACAGGTTTGTGTGTTTTTCGCCCGAGTGTTTTGTAAGGATTGAGGATAACACCATTTCAACTTTTCCCATGAAGGGAACAATTGACAGCAGTGTGGAGAATGCCAGGGAGGTTATTTTGAATGATTATAAGGAAACGTGTGAACATAACACTATTGTGGATTTGATGCGTAATGATTTGAATATTATTGGCTCAAATGTAAGGGTGGAGAGGTTTAGATATATTGATGAGCTGAAAACAAGCAGGGGTAATATCTTGCAGGTGAGCTCCGAGGTTAAGGCTGATTTGAACTGTGATTTTTATTCCCAGCTGGGTGATATTGTTTTCAAGCTTCTTCCTGCCGGTTCAATTTCTGGAGCTCCCAAGGAGTCAACCGTTAATATTATTAAAGAGGCTGAAAAGGAAAAGAGAGGTTTCTATACTGGTGTGTTTGGATTTTTTGACGGACATAATATGGATTCTGCTGTAATAATCAGATATATTGAAAAAGAGGGCAATAATCATTATTTCAGAAGTGGTGGTGGTGTGACTGTCAACAGTTGCTCAAGGGATGAATATCAAGAGGCTATAAACAAAATTTATCTTCCTTTTTAATTTATGAGCAGTACCAGATTTATTGAATCCCTGAAAATTGAAGGGGAGAGGTTTTCAAATATTGAGCTTCATCAGCAAAGAGTTGACTTAACGTGCAAGGCGTTTTCAATAAACAGAAAAATTAAGATAAAGAATATTCCAATTCCTCAGTCAAATGATGCTTTGGTTAAAAAATGCAGGATAGTTTATTCTGAGGATGATTTCTCCATTAGTTTTACTCCCTACAGGCAAAGAAAGATTGAGAGTTTGAGGGTGGTTTTTGATGATACGATTGATTATGGTTTTAAGTTTGAGGAAAGGGAAAGATTGAATGGTCTTTTTGATAAAAGGGGAGATTGTGACGATATTTTGATTGTAAAGAATGGTTGTTTGACTGATACTTCTTTTTCTAATATTGTTCTTTTTGATGGGGATAAGTATTTTACTCCAAGTTCTTTTTTGCTTAATGGGACAATGCGTCAAAAACTTCTCAGGGATAAGATTATTTTTGAGAAGGAGATAAAACTGGAGGATATTCACAGCTTCAAAAAGCTATACCTTATAAATGCTTTAAACTCGCTGGAGGACAATCTTTCAATAAGTGTAGAGAATATTTACTAACTTTTCTTTTCACCCCTAATTCCCCTAAAGAGGAAGTTACTTATCTCTTCTTCTTTCATTACTTTTTTCTTGATAAAAAAGTAACAAAAAATCAAGACTGTTCACAAACAAGCTAAAAATTGAAGCCTTGACCTAAAAGTTTATAAACTCGCTTCGCTCAAACATATGAACTTTCTTAACGGTCAAAACTTCAATTTTCTTTACGCTTATTTGTAAAATGTCGGCTGGTTAATGCTTATTCTTTTATTTGCAACCCTTATAATACAATCCTTCTATACATGGGGATAGTATAAATCTTCTGCTTTGGTAGTGCTTAGTATTATTAAAACGAACTGAAACATTGTTAATTAATAGTTCCCATGTGAAATTATGAAAGTCTGAAATAAGTTGATAATATCCATCTATTTCTTGAAAAGTAAAGTCATAAAACTGACCTTTTTTTATTTTAAGTCCTTCTTTGCTGTCTGTTTTTAAACTTATTATCATATACATATAATAATTTCCTGTACTATCACAATCACAGTTAATACTAATTGCATGTGCTTTTCCTACATCTCTTATTCTAACTACTTTACATCTATGGATTTGCTCATTTTGATTTAAGTTTTGAGATAATACATTAGTGCTAAACAATAAAAAACTTACTAAAATAATTATTATCCTTTTCATAGTTATTTTTTAACTCTAAATATTGCTTGCCACCTTAATTACCATATTATTAACCAGTATTCAATAAACTTTTGTTTGTCGTTTAAAGCATAGCCTCTTGAATATCCTTGTTTAAGTCTTTTGGGCAGAGTAAGGTAAAATTTAAAACTTTCTTCCTTGTTGGTTGTATCAGTATCATGGAATTTTCCAAACTTTGTTTCAATATGGTATATTTTACTGTCTGCTGTTAATCCTGAATATGTTGCTGTATTATCATCAAAACCAAGATAAGGTATAACTAAATCTGAAGTCATATTTGCCATATTTCTTTTATATGATTTTTCTCCCAGTTCTTTATTGTCATAAGGTATATATTCTTGAAGTTCATCATGGAAATAAAAAATTTTGCCTGCTACTATTATATTAGTGTCTTCAGCTCCTACTATATTTTTTGCTTCCTTTTCTATTCTCTTTTTTATAGAATAATATCTTATGGAATCATAATGAATAAGTAAAATTAATTCTTTGGGATAATAATCTGCATTACCACCTCCAGAAGCAGTATATGAATAAATATTTTTTAATGAGTCTAATTCAGGAAAATGAGATGTAAGCTTTTTATCATACTGTTCAAACTGAATTAAAAAATCAGTATAACCTTGAAATATATATTTCCTCCATAATTTACCACATGAAACTAACATTAATATACAAAAAACAAATAAAAATACTTTTTTAATCATGGCTGTTATTATTTAATACTTATTATATACATTAATTATTTATAGTCAAATACAATCCAATTGGAATAAAATTTAAATAATTCCCCATCAATGGATGATTTATTAGCTTTTAATAGAAGTCTATATTGTTCCTTTTGATTCGTTTTTGCAGGTTTCTTATCGGAGTAAATGACAATGTCAAATATGTCTTCTTCGGTTAATCTTGTTCTTATTCTTTTAATTTCTTTTGGTAATATGGAAATTACTAATGTCCCTGAAAAATCAACTGGTTTACTAAATATATCTCAATCAAATTTTATTGTATCATTATTATAACTAAGTATCTCTAAATAAACAGATGTATAAAAAGTATCTAATGAAATGTTTTTTATTTCAAAATCAATAGTATCATTTTTATATTCAATTAAATTGATATTTAAATGTTCTTGTTCTTTATGTTCTTGTTCTTTATGCTCTTGAGAATATAAATTACTAAACGTTGAACAAATAATTATTAAAAATAATATCTTTATTGTTTTCATTTCATTAACTCTTAATCTGGCTTATTACCTTACTCTTTATCTTAAATTAAATATAGATATAACTTCTTCTTCATTTAATTCATTATTAATCCATTTAACAATAAATTTTTTACTTTTTTTATCTCTTTCTAAAATATAAACCAAATTGTCTTTTAGGTTTTTATGTTCTTTATCGAAATAGCTTATTATTTTTTCAACAATACCTTTGTTGGAGTAGAAAATTCTAAACTTTAAATTGTGTTTTTCTTTACTATAGACTCTCCATTCTCCTATCTTTTTACCATTATTATAACTACCATATTCATTTATAGTAAACAATTTATCTTTCAACATACCAATAGTATCTAATGTGAGAGTGGTTACGCAAGTGTCTCCTAAGTTAATTATTGACATTTTGTGTTGAGAATTATCTAAATCATAGTTAATCCATAAACCTTGTCGCTCACCTTCTTTTGTTTGATTGATAATATGTCCATCTAATAAAATTTTCATTTCATTAATCCCTAATTTGTTTTTTAAAACAAGAGAATTTAATGGCACATCTGACTCTTGACCATATATTCTTAATGTTATTAAAGTTAATAGGCAAACAATGATTATTTTCTTTAAGGTCATAAATTAAATGTTAGAATATTTTCCAATACCAAAGTTAAGTGTTTTATTTCGAATAGAGGTAATTAAAGTTTGTTTTCTATCTCAGATTATTGTCTTAACCTTGATTAAACAGATTAAATGATTGCCTTGAAAAATTAATTAAATACCAAAATCAAGGATAATTGGCTTACTACTTACCTTAGCAAGGATTCATACTTCAGAACAAAATAAAACCTTATTTCAGTAAATTAAAGTAAAGAAAGAATTTATTAAAGTAAAGAAAGAAAAAATTAAAGTAAAGAGTTAGTAAATTAAAACAGCGTTTCAGTAGAATGAAATAAGGAGTTGTTTGAAAAACTCAATCATAATGAAAAATCATTGCAAATCAGTTAATCAAAATAATCAGAGTTCAAGACAAGAAAAAGAAATCCTGCACATCCTGACTCAGATAGCTAACCTTAATCACTAATCTTAATCATTAACTATTAATTTCTGTATATTCTTTTGTCTTGATACAAAAGAAACAAAAAATCAAGACTCTTCACAAATAAGCTAAAAATTAAAGCCTTGACCTAAAAGTTTATAAACTCGCCTGCGGCTCAAACAGAATAAACTTTCTTAACGGTCAAAACTTCAATTTCCTTAACGCTTATTTGCAAAATGTCGCTTCCCCTTTAGGGGATTGAGGGGTAGTTTAGTTGTTTAGTCGTTGAGTTGTTTAGTTGTTTTCTTCCCCTTCAGGGGAGTGAGGGGCGAATTATAGGAGTGACCCGAAGAACGAAGTTCGAGAGCATCGAAGATAAAAGCTAAAAGTGATAAGTGAAAAATCATAGTATTCACACAAATCAGTTCAATCAAGGTTCAGACAAAATAATCAAGTAAATCCCTAATCCTATCAATCCTGATTCAGACAAAAAAATTTGTGTTAATCTGTGCTAATCTGTGGGCAAAAAACTGTGAGCAGAAAAAACTTAGAACGGGAAGATTATTGGCAATACAAATATCATTATTATTCCTAAAATCAACTGCAAAGGTAATCCTACTTTAACGTAGTCCATAAAGGTGTAGCGTCCTGCTGACATTACCAAAGCATTGGGTGGGGTAGAGAATGGACTTGCAAAACACATGCTTGCTGCAACGGCTACTGCAAATAACATTGGTGTTGGATTGACTCCTATTGTGATTGCAATTTGAAGGGCTATGGGTGCAAAAAGTACTGCTGTGGCTGTGTTGCTAATAAACATTGTCATTAGCGAGGTTGCAAAATAAATAACTGCCAAAACAACATAAGGTCCATAGCCTCCTGCTGTTGATACAATTATTTCGGAAAAGGCTTGTGCTCCTCCAGTTTTTTCAATGGCAATGGACATTGGTAGCATGGCTGCTATCAAAACAATGCTTTCCCAGTTAATTGTTTTATAGGCTGCTTCAACGTTGGTAAAACATCCTGAAAGCACCATTAAAACGGCTGCAATCATAACTGCTGTTACTGAAGGCAAAATGTTAAACACCATTGAAAGAATCATCAATAACATAATTGTTGCTGCAATGGGTGCTTTATAGTTGAGTTTTATCTTTGAGCCTTCTTCAATTGTTTTACCCACAACCAACCATTCGGACTGCTCGTCATTCAAAAGAGCAATATCACTCCATTGTCCTTGAACCAAAAGCACATCACCTGAGTGCATCTTTTCATCCTTAAGGTCTTGAAGGATATATTTATCGCTTCTTTGAATGCCAAGAATGTTAACCTTGTATTTTTCTCTAAAGCCTGAATCTTTAACTCTTTTGTTTACAAGTTTTGAGTTTGACATTAAAACAAGTTCTGTAATTCCAATTGAGTCGAAACGTAAATTATGGGATGAATCTTCTGAAATTTCTTCCGATAGGCTTGTTTCAATAAGTTCTAAATTGTTGTCATTAGTAAACATAAGAACTTTCTCGAATTGTCCTTTAACGTATAAAACATCATCAACTTCAATTATTGTTTTTGCCTCAGCAAATTTTTGAAGTGTTGTTTTCATAAAAGGGTTCTTATCTTGCGATTTCCTTCTAATCTCCAAAATATCAATTTGATACTTTTGAGGAATGTTAAGGTCGGAGAGACGCAGGTTTTTTAAGATTGAGTTCTCATTAACCATAACTCTGTAAAGGTTGTGGGAGAGTTGATATTCATCTGCAAGTTCGCCCAATGATTTATCAATTTTCTTTTTCTTTTGCTCTTTGTCTTCTTTTGAAAGGAATAGCTTACTCAATGGAAACAAAACAATTATACCCACAATAACGCATATTATACCCACTGGCAGGAATGAGAAAAACGACAGTTCCCCATAGCCAGCATCTTTTAATGTGTTGCTGATAACAAGGTTGGGTGGTGTTCCAATCAAGGTCATCATTCCTCCCAAACTGCTTGCAAAAGCCAGAGGCATTAGAAAACGACTTGGACTTGACTTTGCTCCAAGAGCAACGCTGATAACAATTGGCATAAGCAGTGCAACTGTCCCTGTATTGCTTACAAAAGCTCCAATTGATGAGGTTAGAATCATTATCAAAAGAAAGAGTTTGGATTGACTATTGCCTGCCAATTTGATGATTTTATCGCTAATCTTTTTTGCTAAACCTGTTTGAAAGATTGCACCTCCAACAACAAAAAGACCAATCATCATTATCACTATATTATTGGAAAATCCACTTAGAGCTTCTTGTGGAGTTAATATTCCTGCAATCATTAGGGCAAGTAAGGCACATAAAGCAACAAGGTCTGAACGTATCTTTCCTGAAATAAAGAATATTATACTTAAAGTCAAAATAACTAATGTGAGTATCATATTTGCAAAGTTACAATTTTATTTATTATTTTTGCCAACGAATGTTTTTCACTTTTATTGATAATGTCTGTTATTTACAATTGGAGTCTTAATTTCCATTATAATTTTGCATCGTTAATCAATTCACAAATTTAATTTTTAAACAATGATGAAAAATTTAGTTGCATTTTTTGAAATTCCTGCTTTGGATTTTAAGGCAGCAGTCAACTTCTACCAAACAGTATTTGGTGTAGAACTTCAAGTGATGGAGTGTGACACTGAAAGCATGGCATTCTTTGCTGATGAAAACGGACATTGCTATGGTGCAATTTCTTATTGTCCTTCTTTAATTCAACCTTCTGATAAAGGAGTTTTGGTTAGTCTATCATGTGATGATATGGAAAAGACTTTTGAAAAGATTATTTCTTTGGGTGGCAGAAAAGTTATTGACAAAACAAAGATTGAATGTGAGGGTATGGGCTATTTTGGAACCTTCATTGACTGCGAAGGAAATAAATTAGGTTTATATTCCGATAGATAGTTAATTATTTAATAGGAGGGAAGGGGTAATATCTTTTTCATTGAGGTCTTATCCCTTTTTAATTTAAAATATTTTTTACTTTGGAGAGCTTTGATATAATTAAGCCTTGTACTTTATTAGAACCTTTCATTAAGTATTATTGGATATTGGATTATGAAAATAATCTTGTGGAGCCTATAAGGGTTATCCCTTATGGTTGTGTTCAGTTTACGCTCTATTTGGGAGGGAAAATTAATTCATTGGGCTCAAATAACGATTCCTCATACAAAGACCAAGCTGTTGTTACAGGTCAAATATCTTCTTATTTTGATGTTGTTCCTCAAGGTAAGATACGTCTTATTACAATTGTTTTTAAACCTTTTGGGGCCAAGCCTTTTTTTGATTTCCCTATTTCTGAAATAAAGAATAATATTATCCCAATAAAAGATATTAATAATAGTGATTGGCTTGATTTGGAGAAGAGATTGTCTGACTGCAAGGATAATAAATCCATTATTGCTTGTCTTGAAGAGAATTTGCTCGTAAAGCTGAAAAAGAATAATTTGTTTAATTCTTATTTCAATATTAATTATGACAGGGTTTTGTCGGCAATTGGCAGAATTGAGAGTTCAAAAGGTTGTGTTAATATTAAAGAACTTTCTTCTTTGGTTTGTCTTAGTGATAAACAATTTAACAGGATTTTTGCTGATTATGTTGGTATCAATCCCAAGCATTTTTTAAGGATTGTTCGTTATCAAAGTGTTTTGTTAAAATTGCAGAATTCTAATTTGAGCGATTATAAAGATATTGACTTGCACGATTTGGTTTATGATTTTGGTTATTATGACCAGTCGCATTTGATTAATAATTTTAAGGAGTTTACTGGTTATACTCCAAGAGAGTATATTAGTTTGTTCAGTCCTTGTTCGGAGTATTTCTCTAATTTATAATAAATAAAAAAGCGATAAACCATTTCTGATTTATCGCTTTTTTGTATAAGAATGGAAAGATTAATGTCTCTTTTCTTTGATTCTTGCTTTCTTTCCAGTTAGTCCTCTTAGGTAGAAGATTCTTGCTCTACGAACAACACCTCTCTTGTTTACAACAATCTCTTCAATAAATGGTGAAGAGAAAGGAAATATTCTTTCTACTCCAACTCCTGAAGAGATTTTTCTTACTGTGAAAGTTTTTGTTTTACCTTCACCAGCAAGTTGAATAACATCTCCTCTAAACTGTTGGATACGTTCTTTATTTCCTTCTATAATTTTATATGATACTGTAATTGTATCTCCAGCTTTAAACTTAGGGAACTCTTTGCTCTCAGTTAAGCTGTCAACATATTGCATTAATTCTGGCTTACTCATTTTTCTTTTCCTTTTTAATGTTTTAACAACTTAATTTAATTATTTCTTCACTTGTTTAACAACAGCAGCGAAAGCTTCAGGATGGTTCATTGCTAAATCTGCAAGAACTTTTCTGTTTAATTCAATGTTGTTTTTGTGAAGTAGTCCCATGAATGTTGAGTAAGAAACTTCGTTCTGACGACAAGCGGCATTGATACGGTTAATCCATAATGCACGGAACTCTCTTTTCTTGTTTTTTCTATCACGGTAAGCATATTGTTGACCTTTTTCCCATTTGTTCTTTGCAACGGTCCAAACGTTCTTACCTCTTCCCCAAAAGCCTTTGGTGCGTTTTAGGATTTTTTTTCTGCGGGCTCTTGATGCAACCGCATTTACTGATCTTGGCATAATTTTTTCATTTTTTTTCGTATTAGCGTTCTATCAATTACGATTAGAATCTTTTTGTGCTAAATACAATGGTTAATAACTCCGTTTACTTGGCAATAATTACATGATAAGCATTTCCTTAACTCTCTTTTCATCTGCTTTTGAAACAGTGTCAGAATAAGCTAAGTTTCTCTTTTGTTTTGTAGTCTTCTTTGTTAAGATGTGACTATGGTACGCATGCTTTCTCTTAAGTTTGCCTGATCCAGTTAGAGTAAAGCGTTTCTTTACACTGGCTTTAGTTTTCATTTTTGGCATTTTACGTCCTGTTTTTTGTTTATTATTAATTTACCTACTTTCACAAGTAGACTTGTTTATTTCTTATTTCTTTGGAGCAATAATCATCATCATTTTCTTGCCTTCAAGCTTTGGTAGCATTTCTGGTTTGCCATATTCCAATAGAGATTCAGCAAATTTAAGAAGTTGAGTCTCGCCCTGATCTTTATAAATAATTGTTCTTCCTCTAAAAAATACTTCAACCTTAACCTTATTGCCTTCTTGCAAAAAGCGAATGGCATGTTTTAGTTTGAAATTGAAGTCATGCTCATCTGTTTGAGGTCCTAATCTAATTTCTTTAACAACAATTTTAATGTTTTTAGCCTTCATTTCCTTTTGCTTTTTCTTCTGTTCGTAAAGGAATTTTTGATAATCAATAATCTTACAAACAGGGGGGTTGGCAGTAGGAGATATCTCTACTAAATCTAAATTCAAACTATCAGCCATTTTAATAGCTTCTTTAATGTTAAATATGCCTGGCTCAATGTTTTCACCAACTACTCGAACAACGGGTGCAGTTATATTGTCATTAATCTTGTGTTGTTCTTCTTTCTTTGTAAAAGGTGCTCTTTTATTAAATGGAATTGTTGCTATAATTTATTCCTCCTATTTTTAGTTAAACAATTATTTATTTATGTCTCTTTTAATTTAATTCGTTTTTTACTGCTAAGTCAACCAAAGAAGCAAATTCTTCAATTTTCATCACTCCCAAATCTCCTTCTCCATGTTTTCTAACAGAAACTGTTCCTTCTTTTTCTTCATTTTCTCCAACAATCAACATGTAAGGAATCTTTGCTATTTCTGCATCTCTGATCTTCTTTCCTGTCTTTTCGCTCCTTTGATCTATTGAACCTCTAAGGTCAAAATTAGCGAGCAAAGATAATACTTTTTTTGAATATGATTCAAATTTTTCGCTAATTGGTAAAATAATAAATTGTTCTGGTGTCAACCATAGAGGGAATTTTCCTCCTGTATGTTCAATCAAAACTGCCACAAAACGTTCCATTGATCCAAATGGTGCTCTATGAATCATTATTGGTCTGTGTTTCTGATTGTCTGAGCCAGTGTATTCAAGTTCAAAACGTTCTGGAAGATTATAGTCAACTTGAATTGTTCCTAACTGCCATTTTCTACCAATTGCATCTCTAACCATAAAGTCAAGCTTTGGTCCATAAAATGCAGCTTCTCCAATTTCAGTTGTTGTTGTTAATCCTCTTTCTTGAGATGCTTCAATAATTGCTCTTTCAGCTCTTTCCCAAACTTCATCAGAACCAATATATTTTTCTTTATTGTTTGGATCTCTCAATGAGATTTGAGCAGTGAAGTTTTCAAATTTAAGGGTTTTGAATATGTAAAGAACAATGTCAATTACCTTGCAAAATTCTTCTTTCAATTGTTCTGGAGTACAGAATATATGTGCATCATCTTGGGTAAATGAACGTACTCTTGTTAATCCATGTAATTCTCCACTTTGTTCGTAACGATAAACTGTTCCAAATTCTGCAACTCGGAATGGCAAATCTTTATAAGAACGTGGTTTGAATTTGTAAATTTCAACATGGTGAGGACAGTTCATTGGTTTTAAGAAATATTCCTCTCCTTCGTTTGGTGTTGTAATAGTTCTAAATGAGTCTTGTCCATATTTTTGATAATGTCCAGAACATTTATATAAGCTTACATCTCCAATATGTGGAGTGATTACTTGTTGGTATCCATAATCTTTTTGAACTTTCTTAAGGAAGTTTTCAAGTCTTTCTCTAAGTGCAGCTCCTTTTGGTAACCACATTGGCAATCCTTGACCAACCTTGTCGGAGAACATAAATAATTCAAGTTCCTTGCCCAGTTTTCTGTGGTCTCTTTTCTTAGCTTCTTCCAATAGGGTTAGATAATCGTCAAGTTCTTTTTTCTTAGGGAAGGTTATTCCATAAATACGAGTTAATTGCTTTCTCTTTTCATCTCCTCTCCAATAAGCACCAGCCAAAGAAAGAATCTTAACAGCTTTTATTTGTGAAAAATCACTTAAATGTGGTCCACGACAAAGGTCTGTAAATTTACCACTTTCATACAAAGTAATAGTTCCATCAACCAATTCTTCAATCAATTCCACTTTATAGGTTTCTCCTCTTTCAGAAAATATCTTAAGAGCATCAGCCTTTGATATATCATGTCTTTTGATTTGAATGCCTTCCTTTACAAGTTCCTGCATCTTGTTTTCAATATTTGCAAAATCTTCTGAAGAAAGCTGAACATCACCAAAATCTATATCGTAATAAAATCCATTTTCAATTGCTGGTCCAATACCAAACTTGGCATTTGGATAAAGTTCTGAAATAGCAGAAGCTAACAAGTGAGCTGAACTGTGCCAGAAAGTATCTTTCCCTTCGATATCATTCCATGTGTTTAACTTAACAGTGCTGTCATTTTCAATTAGTCGATTTGAGTCCCAAACCTCACCGTTAACATTAGCAGACAAAACATTTCTTGCAAGTCCCTCACTAATGCTTTTAGCAACATCCATAGCAGTCACTGCTTCTTGAAATTGCTTAACTGATCCATCAGGTAGAGTTATATTTATCATATTGTTATTTATCAATTATATGCGTTAAATTTAAAATAAGGTGCAAAGATACAACAATTATAAAGAAATCGCAAAATCATTTTAAAACAAAAAGATATTTTTCTTTTACTTATTGAAAAAACTCACCGTTTAAATAAAAAAAGTCGGCATCTTTTTTAAAATAAGTGCCGACTTTCTGAAAATATATAGGATATAATTTATAATAAATCTAATATTTATTGCTTAAATAGCGTAAGGAAATTCTTTTGGTAGAGAAATGTAAAATTTAGAGCCTTTATTTAGTTCGGATTCAAACCAAATTTCGCCACCAAGTTTTTCTGTAAACTCTTTGCATAAGTTTAATCCCAAACCACTTCCTTCTTCATTATTTGTTCCATAAGAAGTGTAGCCAATTTCTTTGTCTGCAAGAATTAAAGCTTGTTTTTCAGGAGAAATTCCACATCCAAAATCTTCAACACAAATTTCAACACTGTTTTCTTTTTCTTTAATATATATATTGATTTTGCTTCCAGAATAACTGAACTTAATGGCATTTGACATTAGGTTTCTAATTATTGTTTTAAATATATCAGTATCTGAGGTTATTTCTATTGATTCAGTGTCGGAAATTACATTTATCTTAATATTCTTGCCTTGAGTCATCAAACTATAGAGGTCTATTAAGCCATGTGTGATTCCAACTATATCAATTTTTTGTATTGTAAGATGTAGCTTTCCAATTTGATTTTTAGTCCATTTTAAAAGATTGTCTAAGAGTATGAATAGGTTTTCTGTAGTTCTGTTAGATTCGTCTAATAGTTCATATAAATCTTTGTTGATATCACAATTTTTCAGTTCGGAAACTAAAAGATTAAGTATCATCTTAACACTGCTAAGAGGTGAACGCAAATCATGAGCAATAACAGAGTATAATTTATCTCTATTCTTTATTGCAGAAATTAAATCTTTAGTTTTTTGTTCAATCTCATGCTTTGCAGCAATAAGAGAGATTTGATGTCTAACCCTTGCTTCCAATTCTTTGTTATTGAAGGGTTTTGAAATGTAATCATTTGCACCTGCACTAAAGCCCTTAACAACTTCTTCTTTGTTGTCTAAGGCTGTGATAAGAATAATAGAAACATCAGGATTTACATCCCCAGTTCTAATTTTTTCAAGAACTTGATAGCCATCCAAAATAGGCATCATTATGTCCAAAAGAATTAAATTGGGTTTATGTTCCTCAAACATTTCTAAAGCTTGTTTACCATCATAAGCTTCAATAATTTGAAAATCATTTTTCTTTACTAAAGCTTTTAAAAGCATCACATTGGCTTTTACGTCGTCAACAATTAAAATCTTATAATCGGAATTATTTATTTCCATATATATGATATGTTTTTATATAAAGATATGCTTACACAAATGAAAGAAGAGCAGGATTTAGTTTTTATAGTAATCAAAAGATTAATGTGCTATTTTGCAAAAATATGAAATTTTTTATTTCAAAGTGAATAATAATAGAAAATTAATAATTAAATACTTGTTGGTAAACCTCGATAAGCTCTTTTGCTGTATTTTCCCAGCTAAAAAGTTTCACTCTTTCTAATCCATAATTTATTTGTTTTTCTCTAAAGTTTTCATCCTCAATTAACCTTTCAATCATTGTGGAAATTTCTTCAATATTCATTGGATTAATTAGTATAGCTCCTTCGCCAGCAATTTCAGGAATAGCAGATGTGTTGGAGGTTATAATTGGGCAACCACAAGCCATTGATTCAAGTATTGGTATTCCAAAACTTTCTCTAAGTGAAGTGTAAAGAAATGTTCTTGCTCCTGAATAAATATATGGTAAATCAACATTTGGTATATAGTCAGGGCAAACTAAATGTTGTTTTATATGCTGTATGTTGTTTTTCTCTAAAATATAATCAACATACTCTTGTTTTAAATCTGCAATTAGAAGAGAATAGATATTATCCTTTTTAGCTTTTGAAACATAATCGGCATAGGCCAAAATTGTTCTTTCAGTATTTTTTTTTGGGTCGGTGTTACCTAAGAAGAAAAGGTAATTATCTGTATTTATATATTTTCTGTAAATATCCTTTGGGTTGTTCTTAATTTGAAAATGCTTGCTATATCCATTATAAATAGAAATAATTTTATCAGAATCAAGTTCCAAAAATTCTCTAATCCTATCTCTTTCAAATTTTGATACAGTAATAATTTTCTTTGCTTTAGGTATTATTCTTGGGACAACAAATCTCCTATATATTCGTCCTAATTTCTGATATATAGATTTATTTTTGCTTGCTAATTTCTCAAGAAAAATAATATCATGGAGAGTAATGATAAGTTTTGAAGAGCAGAAAATTGGAGCTGTATTACTTGTACAATGCAAAATGTCGGGTTTAATCTTTTTTATCTCTTTAGCAAGAGCAATTTGTTCCCATCCAAAATATCCTCCAAAAGAACTTATCTCAACTATTTTGAAGTTTTCTGTTTCTTCCAAACATTTATCTTCACCATGAGCAACAATAATGTAGTATTGATTTGTTTTATCAATTTTCTGGATTTCTCTTATGGTTTCAAGAGCAACGAAATCCATTCCATGTTTTTTCTTTCTGAAAATTCTTTGCCCTTCAATAGCAATTATCATTTTACTCCCTTTTTTGTGTGAATGTATTTTTTGTTTACTCCTTTAATTCTAAGTATATTAAATATCATCACAACAAAAACCAATGGTAGTTTATGGAAGGTTTTCTTGAGTTTTTTGTCCACAAGAAAATCAGGGATGGCCATTGCAAAAGAATACATTAAAACGAAAAAAATAAACCACCACTTTATTGCCCAAACCCAATCAATAAAAAGCAATATAACGGCAAGGCTAAAAGAAAAACCCATAACTACAATTCTTGGTAACATCATCCATTGAATTAGTTTGTCTGCATAATCCCAATTTCTGTTCCATATTGCTTTTGGTAAGTCTTTAATAGATTGACTTAAAATGTCAAACTGTGCTGCAACCCATCTTCGTCTTTGATTTGCAAAGGCAGAGCGATTTCTTGTCTTTTCATCGAAAACAAAAACCCAATTAAGAAAGTCTATATAAATACCTTGTTTTAACAATAATACTTCCAATTCTTTATCTTCTCCTGCAGTTTCTAAATAATGAACATGACTTTTGAACCAGTTAAAATCAAAAGCCATACCAGAACCAATTAATGCTGAGCTCATACCAATTCTCACATGGCCTCTACGAAAAATGGAGTTATTTATTTCTTCACTAACAGCATCCAAAAGAGCCATATCTGTATCTCTATTCTTAGCTACTCTATGAGCTTGAATGGCTTTATTCCCTGCATCATAAGCATTATTCATTTCAATTAAGAAATCTTCTTTAACAATATTATCTGCATCCATAATAACTATAACATCATAATCATAGTCTTTTCTATCATTTACTGCAAAATTTAAAGCTTTTGCCTTGGAGCTGTTTTCATAATTAGCTTTTATTACTTCTGCACCTAATTCAATTAGTTTATTGTCAGTTTCCTCACTCATATGGTCAGAGATAACCAAAACATCGTATAATTCCATAGGATATTCTTGTTTGAGAAACTCTTCAACTGAGTTAATTATAACAATATCTTCTTTGTAGGCAGGGAATAAAACTAAAAATTTATGTTTTTTCTTAGCTTCTTTATGTTTTGGCATATTTTCCTTCAATGACATTAAGGCAAAGAAGAATAAATAACCAACAGAAAATGCTGTTATTATAAATAAAAAGATTTCTATTATTCTAATTATATTTATAATCATTGCTGTAGGGTTTTATTTTTAATTATTATAAAATCTATAGCTCCATTAATAATTGCTTTTGCATATTTGAATTTTCCTCTAAATAAATATTTTAAAATATGCATTGGATTTGCAATAAATAATTGATACATAATGGAAATATTCCTTCTATTGCTTTCAATGTTTCTCCATGTGAATAGAAGTCTGTTTCTTGTGTGGTAATATGTTTTTTTTGAACTATCTTTACTTGTTGAACGGCTTTCTTTATGATATACTATAAATTTTGGTTCATACCAAAGTTCATATCCTTTCCTTTTAATCATTTCACACCAGTCCATTTCTTCATAGTACAAAAAGTAAATTTCTGGCATTTTGCCTACTTTTTCAATAATTTCTTTCTTGAAAATCATTGCAGCTCCATGAATATAAGGAGTTATCTCTGCTTTATTGTATTCTCCATCATCAGGTTTACTATATCCAATTATACTATTTCTAATTGTGTATTTTGAAAATGGGGTAAAACCTGCAAATTGAATAGTATTGAAAGGTTCGTGAAATAGAATTTTTGGACTTACTCCACCAATCTTATTACTGCTTTCTAATCTATCTATAAGGTATTTAATATTGTCTTCTAAAATATAAGTGTCGTTGTTAATAAAGAAAAGGTATTTGCCTTTTGTTATATCAACTCCCAAATTATTACCTCCTGCAAAGCCCAGATTTTTTTCACTTTTGATAAAATGAACATCATTAAAAAGGTCTTTTAATGGAGTAATTTCATCTTTTCTTGAACCATTATCAACAACAATTATTTCGTAGCTAAAACTCTTAATCGTATTTTTAATGCTTGTGACAAGTTCAATAGTGTCGCCAAGTCCATTATAATTTACAGTTATAAAAGAAATAATTATATCATTCATATATTCAGTTTAATAGTTATTTTTTATAACTAATTTATTATTTCTTTTACGCTATTATTTAACTTTTGTTCCTTTTCCTCAATTTCCTTGTCAAAATAAGGTGAAATAGTAATTACAGCCAAGCCAATATATACAATGAATCCATTAGGAAATTGAGTAAAAGCTTCATTTGCATAAGCTGATACCATTATTCCTGCAATTCCTCCATATAATCCCATCATATATTGCCGCAGCTCTTTGTTTTTGAGTTCAAACATTATGATGTATGCACAATATATTAAAATAAATAATAATAATCCTATATATAAACACAATCCAACAACTCCTGTTTCTATCCAAACTAAAACCAACCATGAATCAGTGGGTATTTCAGATAGTTTAGTATAAGAACCATATTTTTGAGCTCTACCAGAGCTTAAGCCTATTCCTACACCAAAAGGTTTATTGACCATATATGTTCTCATCTTTACTTGGTTATCTTTTCTTAATAAATAAGAAGCATCTTTATTCGGATTAAAAGCAGTTCTTGCTCTTCTAATTGTGCTGTTTGCTTCTCCAATACTTGTGTATTTAAAAAATACAAAAATAAAAACAAGAAATGTTCCAAAGATTAAAACTGTTTTAATTCTTTTGCTTAATGCAAGATAAGATGCAATACCAACAAAAGGGATAATCATTGCTACTCTTGTACCAGACTGAAACATTGAGTATAGAGCAATTAAAGAAACAATAATATAATAAATTTTGTATTTAAGATTAATCTTCCCAAAAGCAGAAATCAAAAAAACAACGAAAGAAAAAGCCATTGAACAACCAAAAGTGGCTGCATCATTAAAAAATGAAAAATATCTTATTCCAGAATAAATTATATGAGTTCTTGCTCCTCCATCAACATATAACCATCGTTTTTCTGCTCCATCAAAACCATAATTCATTTGAATATATACTTTAATAAAAGCAATAATAGTAAGAATCGACCATATAAATAAAACTACTTTTAATTTTTTGTAATCATTAATTATAATAATCGATAATATATATATAACAATAAAATATAAACTCATACCTCTTGCTCCTGTAAACCAAGCTTGAGAAGAAACTGATTGAGGATTAAATAACTCCAATATACAATATATTACCCATATTAGAATTGAAAATGTAATTGGATTATTTATCCTTTTTAAATTATATTTTGTTTTTGGATTGATATTATTTACAATTAAAGAAGAAATTACGATAATAATTAGAAAGTCCATTGTTATTCCTCCTTTTAAAACAGGAATATAGCGAGTTAATCCCATAATAAAATAATTGAATATAAATAATGAAATAAATATCCAATATGGAGAGGATGCAATAAAAAGTGAGGAAGCTATTATTAAAGGAATGAGTCCAATTGCTAAAGATAAAGCCCAATGTATGTTAATTCCCGCAAACAGTATAATTAATACGCTTATTATTAAAAATACTAATTGTAAAATTCTTGGTGTTGAGTATCCAAATATATTCACTATTTTGTTTTAAAATCTAATTGAATAATATTATATATCAATTTTCTTATCCAAGAATAAGGGGGTAGAAGTCCAGTAAATGCTTCAGTTGCATCAATACTGGTTTTGTTTAGATATACATAAAGATTTTCTTTCCCACACTGTTTTTTCAACCTTTCAAAAAGCAATTGGTCATTATCTTTCCATGCCTTAGAAGCTAATCCAATAAAAAGATTAATTTTGGAAGCTTTAAGAATATTTATAGGTATATTTGATTCAATTAGTGATGGATGTTCTATGATAATAAATTTTTCGTCATTAACTTCACAGAAATCATTTATTGAATTAGCAAGCAAATAACTACTATCTTCATAATTGAAATCCTGATGATATGAAATCAATTTAGCTTTAATATTCTTTTCTACAAAAATACTAAGTAGATTTTCTGCAATAAAACTTTTTCCTTCACCTTTTTCATTGCTAATGATATTAATAATATTTAAATCATTGTTTGAAGATAGATCATTTACAATTGAATTAAAGAGATAATGTTTAGATTTATCTAAAATTTCTTTTTCGTGTCTTCTGTATTTTCCTTTTGGAGAATCAGGGAATGCCCCAATTACTTCTTTCCCAATTAAGAATTGAGCTTTAATTTTGTTTTTGAGTGTTCTGTCTATAAGTTCGAGGATAATAAAATAGGATAGAATAAAAATAAAAGTTCCTAATAAAACTCCTAAAATTATCATCACTCTTTTTGATGGATTCGAATTTAGAGGGTACATTGGAGGATTAATCACTTTTATTGAAGATGAAGTCATTTGTAAATTTTTTCTTCTTAATAGAGCTGAATTCAAATTATGCAATATATTTAAATAAGTGCTTTCTAAAAAGCTAATTTCTCTTTCTTTTCTTTTGAGAGTTGACCCAACAGGAGCGAAAAATGAATATTCATTATCAATTTCTGCTCTCCTTTTTTCTAAAACTTTTATTTCTGCCTCAGCCTTTGTGTTTTTCATTAATTCAGTAAACCACTCATTAATTATATTTTGAGAAGATATACCTTCCTTTGTGTATCTATCATTAGCATATGTGTTTAGAAATTGACTAACTTCTTTTTCTTTATTATTAATTTCTCTTTTACGTTTTTCTAATTGATTTTTAGATTTATCAGTAGTATCTTGGTGGTTTATTTCAATAAATGCAATTTCATCTCTTAAGTTAGAGATTTCATTAAGCTTTTGAATAAATATTGAATTGTTTTTAATGGATTTAAGATTAATATCCATTCTTTTTTCAATTTCTTTTAAAACTGCCTTTGAACTATTGTAATCCATTTGAAGCCTTAAATACTCTAAATTATATTCTCTATCTTGAAAAGCTATTTGATTTGTTTGCTCCGAATAGTTAATAATCTTTTTGTCAACATAATAATCAGTAAGAGAATCTTCATTATTACTAAGCATAGCTCCAACTCTTGCCAATTCAGATTGAAAATACTGTATTACGCTATCAGTTTCTCCAAAGCGAAGTAATTGATACTCATTTTTAAACTCATCAATAAGAATTTTCACAGTATTATAAGCTACTCCTGGGTCATCCTTTTCATATGAAATTTCTAACATATCACTATTTCCAATTCTTTTAACTTCAATTTTATTTAATGCATCATAACAGTAGTGTTGATGATTCCAATTGAAAAGACCATAAACAAAATTTCTTGGACTAGCTTGGCTATATAATCTTAAGTTTTTTACAGTATTTCCAATGGATTTTTTGTCTATTAATAGCCTAACATCTTTGGGCGTTCTATTGAAAATTTCAATATAATTATTTTTATATATTGTAGTATTGTCTTTAGTAGAATCTCCATAAATCATATTTTCAGCATATAAATTATAGGAAACTCTTTCTAAAGTGGATTTTGATTTAATTATATTCATTAAATTATCCATTGCAGTATTCACTGTCTCTCTATTCACTGCAATATTTGCTTCCGATTCAATAGAATAACCTGAAGCAAATCCAGTAAAAATAGTAGTTGTAACCTTAAAAGTTTTTGTTAAATTATTTGTAAAAATTATTGCGATAATTGATGCAATTAAAGGGAAAAATATTAAATACCATCTTCTTTTTAATATGACTCTTAATATATATTTAAAGATTTTCATTTCTATAAGTATTTTATGATTTGAAATTTATAATTACAGATAACTTCAAGCTTCATAATTGCAATTAGTAGTTCTGATTTTGTCTTTTCAAAATCTGATATAGCCACAGATTCAGAGTGTTTAGAAACACTTAATTCATCAATGTTAATTACGCCATTAATAAAATCATTTTGACTAATTTTAGCTTTTAATTCAGCATATTTTTTTGCTTCAGATTTTATCTTATATGAAGTTAGTTGTTCGTTTGCTATATTATATAATTCTATAATTATAAATTTTTGTTCATTAAGACTTATTTCTTTTTCTGATTTAATTTGATTTAATCTATGTCTCTCTTTTTTTATTTTATTTCCATTATCTATTAAATCGCCAAATGGTATTGAAAGAGAAACTCCTATATGATATAAATGTTGAGCATTTTGTGCTGTTTGATAATAGGCAGGTATTAGATAGCCTTGAACTAATGATTCTGCTCCTTGATATCCATATTGGTAAGATGATGAAAAACGTAAGTAATTTATCCAGTCACGTTTTTTGGTTTTGATAATAGATTCTTGTTCTAATATTCTATAATCTTGAACTTTTATGTTTGGATTATTTTCTAAAGAGTAAAATAATGTATCAATAGGGGGAAGTATTAGTTTTGAGAAATCCTCTTTTAATATATTATTGTCTATTGAATCTTGAGAAAATGTATTATTCAAATTAGTAAAATCAATTATAAATAGTAGTAAATAAATAATTATTTTATTCTTTCTCATATTTCTTTTTGTGTTATTTATACATCTCCTTTTTGAATAAAGGCAGTGAAGGTTCTGAAAATAATCTTTATATCTAACCATAAATTAAATTCTCTTGCATATTTTACATCAAGTTGTTTTCTTTCTTCGGCTGATAATTTTCCCGAATCTCCTCTTTTTTCAACCTGCCAAAGTCCTGTAAGCCCTGCTGGAGCAAGAAAACGTTCGATGTGTTCATCATTAGTTAAAAGTTCTGCTTCATAAAGAGGTAGAGGTCTATTCCCAACAACTGACATGTCTCCCTTAAGAATATTAAGAAGCTGTGGTAACTCATCTATGCTATATCTTCTTATAAACTTCCCAACTTTAGTGATTCGAGGATCTCCTTCAAGTTTTTTAAAACTATTTCTTTTTATGCTATTCTGAAAAATTGCAAAATCATTAGCAACAACTGTAAAATCATCACCAAATAATAAGTTCTCATCTTTTACTTCTTCATTATTGATAATTACATTCTCGTCATTAAAAATTGTATTATCATCAATTAATGTATTGTCATTTATTAAAATTCCATCATCTGAAACTTTAATATTGTGAAATTCTATTTCTCTCTCTTCTTCGTTTTCTATTTCGTATTGGTTTAGTTCTGCAAACTCTTTTAGTCTTTTATCTGCATCCATATACATAGAGCGGAATTTTATAAAATTAAATATTTTAAAATTGCTACCTGCTCTTTTTTGGCAATAACAAATTTTTCCTCTATCTTCAATGTATATTGCAATTGATACAATAATAAATAATGGACTTAAAAATATAATTGCAAATGAGGAGAAAAAAATATCAAAAATTCTTTTCCAAAGAGGGAGCCTAAATAATTCTACATTATTATTTTGTTTTGATGAAGTCATAATAATTTTTTAACCCTTAGATTTAATTCAACTGGATTAAATGGTTTTACTATATAATCAATAGCTCCCATTTCTAAAAGTCTTATTTTCTCAGTAGTACTATCATTGCTTGAAAGAATTATTACTTTAATCTCTCTATACAACTGATTTTGTTTTATATACTTTAAAAATTCTTCTCCGCTCATAATAGGCATATTGAGATCTGTAATAATTAAATCTGGGATATTTCCTTGATCTAACCATACAATACCTTTTTGAGGATTATCAAACCAAACTATTTCATTCTCTTTCCCAATATACATAGAAAGGATTTTAGCAATAGCTTCTTTATCGTCGAGTATAAGTATTTTTTTCATAGTATATATCTTATTGTATTTTATGGGTTAAGGTTTATTTATCAAGCAAAAATACAAAAAAAAATATAATTAATTATGTTTGTTGTCGAATATTTATTTTTATTCATTTGTTTTTTTGTATTATAAATGATAATCGGCTGTAATATAGGTTTTTGGTGAATGTGTTATGTCCAAGCTATATATTAATTTAAGTTTCAATTATTTTTTTTAGTGGATCATTTCGTATAAGTAATTAAATGCAAAAAAAAAAGTGCAATCAATAAATTATAGATTGCACTTTTCTAAAATAATTGGAATTTGAAATTATTTTGTATTAGGCCATAGAGATTGAGGATTAAATTTAATAATTCCTGCAGGAAGAGCCCAATCTACTCTGTGAAATACACTATCTCTTCTATTATTACTAAAAGTGCCTAGTTCACTACTATTTCCTACTACCCAATTGTTAAATCCAGGGTAACACGTTGCTATATTAATTTTTTCTAAAGGATAAGCAAATTGTCCAGATGTAGCAATCCCAAGAGGATAACCTAATATTCCAGCAAGGCTTAAATAATCTTTAACTACATTCTTTTTACCATTTAAAGCAACATATAATCTTTCTCCGCTTTGATTAATAATAAATGGATGGAAAGGATAACTTGCACTACTTCTTCCTGGTTGTATATAAGTGAATTTTATAATATGAATGGTGTCAGCTGTTTGATATATGTTATCAAAGTTTTCAGTATTAATAAATCCAGTTCTGCCTGGAAATAAATCTCGCTGAATATTATTAGTGAAAATTGTATCTCTACCATCAGGTAATGTCATCCCAAATTGTAACACAGTTCCAGCACCATAAGCGATTGGTTGAATATATACAGTTATTTTAGTTGACCAATTTGGCCAAGAACCAATTTCTACTTTGTCTCTTGTTATAAAACAAACAAAATCATTATAATCATTATCACCATTTCTAGTGTCTTCGAAAGCTGCAGTAAATTGATAAGTATCCCATCCACTAAAAGTTACAGCTTTATTATTAGGTACATATTCAATTTTTTCTATAGCACCTTTTGGTAAATAATAGCTTGTAGGTACTGTTGTTTCACATATAAGTTTGTCATCAGCGTAAATGCGAGTTATTTGACCTTCCTTGATTGTAGCAACTTTTTCTGTATATGGGCTTAAGTTGTCTAAATCTAATTTTAAGCTTTCTAAATCTTCATTTATACATGAAACTCCTATAAAGGTTATTGCTAATAATAACAATAGTTTTTTCATAATTTATCTTTATTTTTTCTTGTTGTTTTTAAATAATTTCCGGATGCAAATATACAACATTTCAGGGAAATGTGGTAATAAATTTCGTTTTTTTTTATTTTTTATTGTAGAATCCAAATATAGGCTTATGATCGGAATAAGATAAATTTTCACTGAAATAATTTATGCAATGATAGTCTTTTGAATGAAAGATATAATCCACCCTTAAAATCCCAAATAGTTTTTTATAAGTGGAACCAAATCCTCTTCCACCTTGACGAAATCCATCAGTTAAATTTTCTTTCATTTTTTCATAAACAAAAGATGAAGGAGTTTCATTAAAATCTCCACAAACAAATATTGAATAAGGACTTTCTTTAATAATTTTGTTTACATCAATTGCTTGTTGAGCTCTTTTTTGTGAGTTTTGACTTATTGTGATGTATATTGTTTGAATGGCTTTAGCAAATATTCTTGGTTTAAATACTTGTTTTAATTTTTCAACGTCTTGTTTTCTTTGATTAAAATTGGAAGTCTGAAGATGAGCATTTATTATTCTAATAGTTTTGTTTTTAATTTTTACATCACAATACATTGAACCATTATGAGTGTTAGGATATATTTGACTTTCTGTATTAATGATTGGATATTTACTAAAAATAGCTAAATCTTTGACACCTACACCATTTTTCCCAACAGAATAGTAAGGCATTTCTAAGAATTTTGCTATACTATCAATTGGTAGCTTTTTGTCAAACCAAATTTCTTGAAAACAAATTACATCTGGATCTTTTTCTGCAAGAGCAAAAGCTATGTTTTTAAAATTTTCTGTATAGTGTCCATGATAAGCAAAGCTTTTTACATTGTATGTAGCAATACAAATATCTCTATCTTTATATGCAGGAGAAGATTCAAAAGAAATTTGGAACATTGTAAGAAAATATGGAATAAATAGAAGTAATGTTGCAATTGAAACAAAAAACCAAGCTCTAAGTTTTGAAGCCCAATAGAATGAAAGGAAAAGATTAATTACTACAAATATTATAGCAAATAGTCCAATTAAAGAAGCAAAAACATGAGTTTGTGGGTTGAATAGTCTTGATTGAGATGCATATAAGCTAAAGCAAGCAATAAAAATTGTTATTACTACAATTATAGTTTCACTAAGTAATCTAACAGCTTTATAACCCATTATTTAATTGATTTAAAGATTTTGTACTATAATATTGAATGTGCTATCATGCTTAATAATGTGGAATAAACAATTAATTTATTGTTAGATTTTCATTTACAAAAGTAATATATTCCTTTGAGAAATAAAAATAATTATTTCTTTTTTTGTTTAAAGGTAAGTTTCATTTTTGGGATTTTGATACTATTTGTTAAGAACTATATTGATTTTTAATTGAATTCATTGCTTTTTACGCTTTGTGATTAAAAAACAACTCTAAAGTAATCAATTATAGGAAAAACGCGAAAAACAAGTTTTACGAGTTTTTATACGTTTGTTTAAGTTAAGCAAATGTTAATCAATGATGTAAATTTAGCAAATGCGAGAAAAAAATATTGTTTATCTTAAAACTTAATTTATTTTTTTTTGCATTCAATCATTATCTATTGAGGAAATAACCTTTATATAAATAAAATTATATGCCGAGTTTTTTAATTTAAATCCCTTCTTTTTTAATTTAAATTCCGACTTTTTTCGTTTAAATGCTGTCTTTTTCTTTGAGTTAATAGTATAGTTACTATTTTATAGATTAATTATTTGAAGCCTATATTTAAAAATTATTCTCGTGTTAATATTTTTTTATTTGATAATGAACATTATATATTTATTATGTAAGTTTTTGACACAAATTATTATTGATAATCTGTAAATAATATTATATTTGCAATAGTTTTTTTTTGATATTTAATAGGATATGTAGTTTTTTATGGATAATTTATTGCAAAAAGAGATCCAGCGTTTAAAGATAATGTTAAACAATGTTCCAGCAGGAATTGAAGTTTATGACAAGATAGGAAATCTTTTGGAAATTAATCAGAAGGGTTTGGAGATTTTTGGTGTAGAGGATTCTCAAATTGTTTTGGGCATTAATATTTTGGATAATCCTAATTTACCCAAAATGGTCCTTTCAAATATATCAACACTTCTTTCATTACCATATAAATACAAAAAAGACTTTGCAAATGAGCATTTCAAAAATTCATTTTCTATTGAATATTCTTTTGAAAGGGTAAAATCGAAAAATTATTTCCCTTCCAAATTTACTAATAAAAACATATTCTTATCATCCAAAATAGAATGTTATTTTAATGAGGATGGAGATTTCGAAAATTTAATTTTTATATTTTTGGATGAATCAGAAAGATATCAAAAACAATTAGAACTTAAGAAATTTGAGCTAATGTTTGATAATATGTCAACATTTGCCAAAATAGGAATAATGGAAGAGAATTTGACCGATGGGACATTTGTTGCCAATGAACAATGGTTTGAAAATTTTGGAGTTTCAAAAGATATTGATTACAGAATTGACAATATTTATAAGAATTTGGTCAAGCAAGACAAGCAATGGCTTAAAAGTAATTATTTGAGAATCCCTTATGTTGGAAAACCATTAAAAGTAGTTCAAGAGAAACAATTAAATGTTGTAGTTGATGGTGAAAATAAATGGATTAAATGCGTTTGGAATATTTTTGAGAATGAATTTGGGGATACCATTATTTTAGGCTCATCAATTGATGTGACAGAATTTGTTGATGCAACGATAAAAGCTAAAGAATCTGAACAATTAAAAACAAAATTTCTTGAAAATATTACACACGAAATACATACTCCATTAAATGCAATAGTTGGTTTCTCTCAGCTAATTGTTGATTCAACTGATAATGATGAAAAAAATGAATATAAAAAAATTATTACAGAAAATAATGACACTCTAATAAATTTATTCAATAATATACTTGACTTTTCTAAAATGGAAGCAGGAATAATGTCTCTTAAAATAGAATTATTTGATGTTTGTGCTTTAGCTCATGATATCTTTGAAGTTTATAGAGTACAAAATGTCAAAAAATTAGAATGCAATTTTAAATTTGAAGGGAAGGGAGTATATGTCTTTTCCGATAAGAGAAAGATAAAGGATATAATAACTAACCTTTTGAATAATGCATTTAAGTTTACAAATGAAGGATTTGTAGAGTTAAGTGTTGAAGATACTGGAGAAAATGTTAGAATTGGAGTAAAAGATAGTGGGATTGGAGTAGGAGAACCTAGGCAAAAACAAATATTTGATAGGTTTTACAAATTGAATGATTTTTCTCAAGGAACAGGTTTAGGTCTATCGATAGCATATAAATTAGTAAAATTGATAGGAGGAGAGTTGAAAATAAAATCTGAATTAGGTAAAGGAAGTGAATTTTACTTTATATTACCTAAGAAAAGAGATATTGTATAAATAATTGTGAAAGCTAAACTAAAGGAAATAATAAAAAACAATCCTAAACTCAAGAAATTTATTCTTAATTTATGGGTTCACCCTTATTCTGCAAGAACAAGATGGTGGGCAAGAATTTTTATATATCCATTTATAATTAAAAGAGGAAAAGGTTCAATAATAAGAAGAAATGCTCGATTAGATTTGAATGCTGGTAATAAATTGATTATTGGAGATAGAACAATAATAGAAAATCATGTAATACTAAATAATGGTATTGGAGATATTGAAATTGGTAATAATACAATGATAACTTCAAGAGGAATGATTTTAGGTCCAGCATTAATTGGGAACAATGTTGTTTTGGGGATAGGAAGTCAAATTTTAGGATTAACTCATGATTACGAAGATATTGAAAAGCCAATAAAAGATCAGGGAGTCAGTGGAACAAAAGTAATTATTGAAGACGATGTTTGGATAGGGGGTAATTGTGTAATCATCCAAGGTGTTAAAGTAGGCAAGCATTCATTAGTTGCAGCAGGAAGTGTAGTTACAAAAAATGTTGAACCATATACCCTTGTAGCAGGAAATCCTGCAAAGCCAATCAAGAAATATGACTTTGAAACAAAAAACTGGATAAAACTAATATAGGCATATATTCTGTATTATTAATTAATATTTAGTTATGAGAATTCTTTTTGTTTATAGGGAGTTTCTAAATGATAATCTTTTTGTACATACTTTAGTTAAGGAGTTGAAAAAAAGGAATCATGAAGTTGATAGCTCTGTTGATAATTTTTGGGATAACAACAAAAAATATGATATTGTTAACATTCAATGGCCTGAAGAGATTTTTAAATATATTATTGAAAAAATTGACGTTGTTAAACTTAAAAATAGAATAGAAGATTTAAAGAAACAGAAAACAGGAATATTATACACTCGCCATAATTCATCTCCTCATTTTAGAAATGATAATGTTTTGAAATTATATCATTTAGTTGAGCAATCTGCTGATGGAATAATACATATGGGAAAATTTAGTATAAATGAAATTTTAGAAACCGAACCTAATATTAAATCTAAAAATTTTCTTATACCCCATCATATATACGAAAATACTTATAACGAGAATATTTCAAAAGAAGACGCAAGAAAGAAGTTGAATTTACCATTAGAAAAATTTATTATTCTTTCTTTTGGAAGGTTTCGAGATAATTCAGAATTATTTATGTTGCTAAATGCTTATTTAAGTTTAAGAATAAAAGATAAATATTTGCTTGCACCTAGAATGTTGAATTTTTCCAAAAAGAAGTCTTTACTTAAGAATTTAATTTATAGTTTTATAAATATTTTCTTTAAAGTCTATTCAATTAATTCAAATAATTATGATGAGATAATTGATAATGATTTATTACCTTATTATTTAGCAGCATCTGATGTTGTCTTTATTCAAAGAAAGAAAATTCTTAATTCAGGTAATTTACCACTTGGATTCCTTTTTAAGAAAGTTGTGTTAGGACCTAATTGTGGAAATGTAAATGAAATTCTTTTTGAAACAGGCAATCCGATTTTTGAACCAAATGATAACGAGTCAATAGTTAAAGCATTAGAAAATTCCTATAAATTATATATAGAAAATCATGGTTATGATAATTATAATTATGCAATTAAAAATATGGGTATAAACTTTGTAGTAGATAAATATGAAAAAGCATATTTAAGTGTAATTGCTGAAATTAAATTGAATAAATAATTAAAAATATGGCAGATTCAATTAAAACACAGATGACTGTTGGTATATTTTTTACCGCCATAGCAAAGTATTCAAATATATTTATATCTTTAATTGTTACTGCTATTCTTGCAAGAATCCTCTCTCCTGAAGAATTTGGGATTGTTGCAATTGCAACTGTGATTATTGTTTTTTTTAATATGCTTACTGAAATAGGTATAGGTCCAGCAATAATTCAGAATAAAGAATTGAATAATGATGATTTATCTAATATTTTTTCATTTACCATTTGGTTTGGACTTGTATTAACAATAATATTTGTTTTATTAGCCAAACCTATATCTATTTATTATAAAACTCCATTATTAGAAACATTATCATATTATTTATCAATAGCAATCTTCTTTAATTCCGCTCAAATTCTCCCTAATGCATTAATTTATAAGGATAAGGATTTTAAATTTATAGCTATAAGATCATTCTCAATTCAACTATTTGCAGGAATATTAGCCGTTGTCTCAGTTTTCTTAGGTTTTGGAATATATGCATTATTAATTAATCCTATACTTTCTTCAATTCTTTTATTTATTATATCATATATAAAGAAACCGATTAAATTTAAACTTCTTTTCAATATTAAGGCTTTAAATAAAATATTATCATTTTCTGTTTATCAATTCTTTTTTAATTTAATAAACTATTTCTCAAGAAACTTGGATAAATTGATTATAGGAAAATATCTTAATAATGCAATGTTAGGTTATTATGAGAAATCTTATAGGCTAATGATGCTTCCTTTGCAAACAATAACTCATGTGGTTTCTCCTGTTATGCATCCAATTTTTTCTGATTTGCAGAATGATTATAAAAAGCTTTCAGATTCATATCTAAAGATAGTAAAGCTATTAGCATATATCGGCTTCCCATTATCTGTTCTTTTGTTTTTTACTTCAAAAGAATTGGTGCTTTTGATTTTTGGTATGCAATGGGAGAGGTCTGTTCCAAGTTTTGAAATACTATCTTTTTCTGTTGCTTTTCAAATAATACTTTCTACTTCAGGCTCAATATTTCAAGCTTCCAATTCTACAAAGATTATGTTTTTGAGTGGTGTATTGTCAACTATTTTAACTGTAGTTGCAATTTTAGTAGGTGTCTTTTATTTTAAAACTATTGAAGCAGTATCGATTGGAATAATGATTTCAATAATAATTAATTTCTTTCAGGCTTACTATTTAATGTATAATATTGTGTTTAAGTCAAGCATAATAAAAATTATTAAATGCATTTTCTCTCCAATAGTTGTTTCAATAATATTATTCCTGTTTTTATATGGAATAAATTATATAACTTTAGATTTAAATATGTTTATATCATTATTAATCAAATCAATTTTTAGTTTATTGTTTGTTACATTCTATCTTCAATTTTTAAAGATATATGATATAAAAGGAATGATTTATAAATTAATTAGAAGCTAATAAATATGAAAGTGCGAACACCTTATGATAGACATAACTTAAAGATTAAGAAAAATGATAGAGTTTTAGAAGTTGGCTCTGGACATAACCCATCTTTTCGTTCTAACGTTATAGTTGAAAGATTTATTGATAATAATTATCATCGTTGCGGTGATGTTAAGATTTTTCCTCATCAAGAATTTGTTAATGCCAATGGTGAGGATTTGCCATTTAAAGATAAGGAGTTTGATTATGTAATTTGTAATCAAGTTTTGGAGCATGTTGATAATCCAGAGAAATTTATTAATGAGTTGACAAGGGTTGCTAAAAGTGGTTATATTGAAACTCCAAGTTTGATAGGTGAATATCTATTTCCTAAAGAGTCTCATAAATGGGTGATTTTAGAAATTGATAACAAATTAGTTTTTTACGATAAAGATAAAATGCCAGGTAATTATAAAAATAATTATGGTGAATTGTTCTTAAATTATCTGCCATATAAGTCTTTATCATATAAACTGCTTTCTTATTCTGAAGGAGCATTAATGTTAAATAGATATGAGTGGAATAAAAGTGTAGAGTTTGTTGTAAATCCTAAGGATGATTATAATTTATCTTTTTTTGAAAAGAAGTGGAATAGAGAAATGGTGGAAAAATTATTTTCAAAAGAAAGTAAACTAAAGGAATTGAAAAACACATTTAATGCATTTTTCTATATGATCAGAAAAGATATTTATATAAGGATGTTTTATAAAAAACCAATTACCATTGAAGAATATATAAAGTTAAAAAAATTAATAGATTATGAAATGGAGTAAGAAATTCTTGGATATATATGAAAAACCTTATAGTAGTTTTTCTGACGAATTGTTTGAAAAGGTTAAGGCAAATGTAGAGAGAATTAATTCTCAGCCTAATCCAATTGCTACAATTGCAATTATTACATATAATGATGAAACACGACTCCTCTCTTGTATATGGTCATTAAGCGAAAATAAATCTAAATATCCTTTTGAGATTATTGGTATTAATAATAGATCTAAGGATAATAGTGAAGAGGTGTTTAAAAGAGCTGGAGTTCCATGTTATTTTGAAGAAAGGAAAGGTTGTAGTGCTGCAAGACAATGTGGGTTGGATAACGCTAAAGGGAAATATTGCCTAAGTATAGATTCGGATACAATTTATCCTCCAGACTATGTGGAAAATGTGGTAAATGCATTTGAAAAGACAAATCCAGTAGCTGTCAATATGAGTTATAATTATATTTATTATTCAAAAAAAGATAAATTTAAATATTCAATTTATTATTTCTTTAGAAATATATTTAATAGACTTGTTAGTATTAAACGTCCTGAATTGGCAGTAAGAGGTTTTGTATTTAATATAAATACTGAATTAGGAAGAAAGGTTGGATATAGGATTAATATTATTAGAGGAGAAGATGGTTCAATGGCAAGAGGTTTATTGAATTATGGTAAGATTAAGTTTGTAAGGAATAATAAACTTAAACCATTATCCAGGACAACAATATTTGAACAATCACTAATTAGAAAGATATTTTCAGAATTGAAAAATATTAAAAGGTATATTAAAAGACCAAAGAAAATTATTGATCAAGAATCTAATATTATTAAGGATTTGTATAATGATTAATAGATTTTTTAGCTACTGAGTTATGAAAAGAAAGATAGTATATTGTATTCCATCTCTTCATTTTCCTTCTGGAATGGAGAGAGTTTTGACTCTAAAATCAAATTATTTCGCCGATGTATTAGGATATGATATTTATATTGTTCTTACCGATAATAAAAATCAAGAGCCATATTATAAACTGTCACCAAAGATTAAACTAATAAATCTTGATATTAATTTTGATACTAATTGGAGATTCCCAATTTATAAAAGAGTATTTTCATATTTTTTCAAACAAATAAAATATAGAAGAAAACTGAAAGAATTGCTATTTGAAATTAAACCAGATATTACAATTTCAACATTAAGAAGAGAGATTAATTTTATTAATTCAATAAAAGATGGGAGTAAGAAAATAGGAGAGATACATTTTTCCAGAACTCATTATAGAAATATGGAGAGCAATGGGGGGAAAAACATTTTGAGAAAAATTATATCTAAATTATGGATGTATCAACTTGTAAAAGAATTAAAACAATTATCTATGTTTGTTACACTAAGCAGTGAAGATAATGATAGATGGACAGAAATAAAAGATAAAACATATATTTATAATCCTTTATCTTTCTTTCCAAATAAAAAATCTGATTGTAATTCTAAACAAGTAATTGCAGTGGGGAGATATACTTATCAAAAAGGTTTTGATATGCTAATTGAATCATGGAAATATGTAAATGAAAAGCATCCTGATTGGGTATTAAAAATTTATGGGGGAGGTGATAGAGAAAGTTTTATAGAATTAAGAGATAACTTAGGATTAAAAGATAATGTTTCTTTAGAACCATCTACTGACAATATAATTGATAAATATTGTGAGAGCTCCATTTTTGTTTTGAGTTCGAGATTTGAAGGTTTTGGAATGGTAATAATTGAGGCAATGGCTTGTGGACTTCCTGCAGTATCTTTTACTTGTCCAAGTGGTCCAAGAGATATAATTAAAAATGGAGAAGATGGCTTATTGGTTGAAAATGGAAATATAAAAGAATTGGCAGATAAAATATCTTATTTAATAGAAAATGATAAATTAAGAAAAGAAATGGGTAGTAAAGCAAGAATCGATGTGGAAAGATTTAGGATAGAAAACATCGCAAAACAATGGGTAGATTTATTCGATAAGGTTTTAAGTTAGAATGCAAATTTTATGAAAGCAATATTTATAATTTTTCATGCTTTGGCTGAATATAGTGGGATTACTAAGAAGATTAGATATCAAGTGAAGGCTTTGAATGATTGTGGAGTTGAGACAGAACTTTGCTATTTAGGATGGGATGAGTTTGGTAATCAGGTTAGATGGGTTGGAGATAAGGTTCAGAAGAACTTTGGTAATGGAATTAAAGCTAAAGTTAAGAAACGCTTCGAGTATAATAGTTTATTCAATTATATTATAGATAATAATTTATCTTTAGTATATATGAGAAGCTTTATAAATGCAGAGCCTTTTTTAATCTCTTTAGTAAAGAAACTGAAGCAAAGAGGAGTTAAGGTTGTTATGGAAGTCCCGACATATCCTTATGATAAAGAAATAAAAGAGCTTTCAAGATCAGGGAAGATAACATATTATATTGATAAACTTTTTAGAAATTTATTATCCAAAAATCTTGATGCCATTATCACTTTTTCTGATTATGATAGAATATTTAATCAGAAGACTATAAAAATTTCTAATGGGGTGGATTTTGATTCTTTGCCTTTGAAAAGCTCTTATAGGAGAAATCCTGAGGTATTAGAATTATTGGTAGTAGCTGAATTGCATTATTGGCATGGAGTTGATAGAGCTATAAGTGGTATTAATGAGTATGTTAAATCTAATCCAAAACAAAAAGTACATTTGAATATAGTGGGTAAGCCTGAAAGAGTTTCTGGCTTTGCATTAAAAACTCAAGTTGAAAATTTGGGTTTAAATGAATATATTACTTTTTATGGAGCTTTATCGGGTAAGGAATTGGATGATATGTTTGAAAGATGCGATTTTGCAATAGGAAGTCTTGCAAGACATAGAAGCAATATAACAAAGATAAAGACACTAAAGAATAGAGAATACGCCGCAAGAGGTTTTGGCTTTGTGTATTCAGAAATTGATGAGGATTTTGAGGATATGCCTTATATAATTAAGGCTCCTGCTGATGAAACTCCTTTAGATATTTCAAGAATTGTAGATTTTTATCATTCAACAAATCTTGACCCCATTGAAATAAGAAAATCAATTGAGCCAAACCTATCATGGAAAAATCAAATGCAAAAGGTTATTTTTAGTATCTTTGCAAGCTAATACTATAAAGAATAATAAATATTTTAATTATGAATTTACTACAGATAGTTTGGGATGTTTCTCCTGTAATTTTTAATCTTGGAAGTCTATCAATTCGTTGGTATGGAGTTTTGTTTGCTTTAGCTTTTGTTATCAGTTATCTGATTTTGAAAAAGGTATTCCAGAAAGAGAATGTTCCAGTGTATTTTCTTGACAAGATGACAATCTATATGTTTGTTGGATTATTAGCTGGATTGAGATTGGGACATTGTTTGTTTTATGAGTTTTCCTACTATATAAATCATCCAGTTGAAATGCTTCTTCCAATTAAAGAAACTGCAGAAGGATGGAAATTTATTGGCTATCAGGGATTAGCTTCTCATGGTGGTGCAATTGGTCTTTTAATCGCAACATTTTTCTTTTGCAGAAACACAAAGCTTCCTTATTTGTGGGTAATTGATAGATTGGTAATTATTGTTGGATTTGCAGGTGCTGCTGTTAGAATAGGTAATCTTATGAATTCAGAAATCTATGGAGTGGCTACAAGTCTACCTTGGGGATTTATATTTGTTAGAGATGGACAAACCTTGCCTATGCACCCAACTCAGATATATGAAGCACTATCTTATATTGCATTAAGCACCTTCTTATATTTATATTTTATGAAAAAGAAAACACCACCACGTCAAGGATTTATTTTTGGAGTATTTCTAATTGTTTTATTTGTGGCACGTTTTCTAATAGAGTTTCTTAAAAATAGCCAGGAAAGTTGGGAAGATGCAATGACATTTAATATGGGTCAATGGTTAAGTGTTCCATTTATAATTGCAGGAATAGTTATTTTGTTTTTATCGTTTAAATATCAACTTGGAAGAAAATTGGATTTATCAAAATTAGTACAAAAAGAAGAAAAGAAAAAGAAATGAAAAAATTAATATTAGTACGTCACGGAGAAAGTGAGTGGAATAGATTAAATCTATTCACAGGATGGACAGATGTAGATTTGTCAGAAAAAGGAGTTAAAGAAGCACTTGAAGCTGGTAAGGCATTAAAAGAAAATGGATTTGAACCACAAGTTTGTTATACTTCCTATTTAAAAAGAGCAATAAAAACTTTAAATAATATCCTTGATTCAATGGATATGGATTATCTTCCAGTTGAAAAATCATGGCGTTTGAATGAAAAACATTATGGAGCTCTTCAGGGATTGAACAAGAAAGAAACAGTTGATAAATACGGAGAAGATCAAGTTTTGTATTGGAGAAGAGGTTATGATGTTCAATCTCCAACTCTTAAAGAAGAAGATGAACGTAATCCTGCTTTTGACAATAGATATAAAGATGTTGATAAAAAAGACCTTCCTTTAACTGAGTCATTGAAAGACTGCATTGACAGAATTATGCCTTATTATCAAAATAATATCTTAAAATCATTTGAAACTAAAGATGAGGTATTGGTTGTTGCTCATGGAAATTCATTAAGAGGTATTGTTAAAACAATTAAAGGAATGAGTGCTGATGAAATTGTTGCATTCAATATTCCAACTGGAATACCTTATGTTTTTTATTTGGATGATAATTTAAATTATATCAAGGATGAGTTTATTGGAGATCCTGAAACTATTAAAAAATTAATGGAAGCAGTGGCTAATCAAGGCAAGAAATAGTAAAAATTATCTAAGGCTTAACAATATAAAAAAGGACGCCAAGCATAAGCAAAGCGTCCTTTTTTTATATGATAATTGGGTTAGGGTTATTAGTGTATTAATAATTATTTACTTATTCTTTCTCTATTAAAAGTTATATCCTAAAGAAAAGAACATACAAATATCAGGATAGTCAGATGGTGCATTCCATTCATCTCTTATATAATGACTTCTATTTGGGGATCCTACATCACAAGAATAGGTAAAAGAATAATTTTTATAGAATAATGATACACCAGCATTGGCTCCAATATTAATAATCTTATCTGAGGCATGATCTATAATTGTCACATTTGTTTCAGGATTAGAAGCATAATCTCTTGAATAAACTCTCGATTCTTCCATTTCCATTAATAGAGTATATGAAACATAAAAACCAATTTGAGGTTGTAAGCTTAAATTCTCATTCAAAGGAATCTTGTAAATAAAAAGTACAGGTAATTCTAATTGATAGTCATCATAAGTAGTTTTGAAATAATAACCATAAACATTAGTAAAATTATTTTCTATAATATTTCCATCTTCCTTTGACCCTTTATCAGCAAAATATAGTCCTGTAACAAAGGAAAATTTTGAGGTAGCAATTGGAATATCCACAATGCCTCCCGCATGAAAACTCGGTTTAAATTTATGAAAATTTTGAGTTGAATAATATGAAGATAAAGTCATACCTCCTCTAACTCCAAATTTGATTTGTGACATTGTTGCAATACTTACAAATATAAGTGCGACTAAAAGAATTATTTTTTTCATAATTATTGTGTTTAATTATTTATCATATTACATTCACAAGTACTTGCTTCAAAAACTTGTACTAACTTCTACTTCAAAACCATCTAATAATTCAATATGATATGCATATAAAATCTTATGAAATAATTATGCGGCAAACTTATAAACTTATTTCCTATCTTCCAAACAAAAAAGAAAATAATTCTTTAATTGTATAATAAACAATGTTGAGTTTACTGAAATTAATCCTTATTTTACCATATCTAATTAAGACTTTGTTTGAGCAAAGCTTGATTTAAAATTATCGAAACTTCGTTTTAATTGGTGAAAGATGTGCATCGTTTGGTGCAAAAGACGTGCATCTTTTGGGGTGAAAGATGTGCATCTTTCCTTTTAAAGAATTTTGAAGGGGGATTTTCTTAGAATGGGATTCACTTTTAGTATAAATATTCCCATTTATTGTTTTAAAGAGTTTTTGATATGCAAATATACATAAAAATTTGAATATAAGATGAATTATCCTTAAGAATATTCCATATTTTGTTCATCCTCAAAATTATTTCTAAGTGTCAGAAAATGAAATAAAAAAAGAAGCTGCATTGAAATTTTATATTCAATACAGCCTCTTTATGTTTTTTATTGTAATAGTTTGTTATTCAGCACAAGCTTTGCAGTCACCAGCAATTTTATATTTTGCTATTGCTGATTCTTCAAAGTTCATAATAAATGAAGCAGCTTCCTCAACCTTGCTTTGTCCCATGCGAATCATTAATTCTGCTGAGTTGCTAAACATAGGGTTTTTATTGGCATCAATTACTAAAAGATGTCCCATAATTAAATAACCACACATTTCAACCAAACGGCGAGAATTGAAATCGTAAAACTCAGAATTTGAACCAAAGCTGTTTGCTCTTTCAAGTGCCTGTTCAAAGCGTTCTCTCATTTGGCAAAGAACTTTCTTCATTGTTGAAAATTCTGGTTTTGCTTCTTTTGCTTCGTATCCTTTAATTAAATCGATGTATCCACCATTGATAACTCCACGAATTGCAGCAACAACTTGTAATTGTGATGTTCCTTCATAGATGGTTAAAATTCTTGCATCTCTGTACATTCTTTCAACTGCATAGTCTTTCATAAATCCTGAACCACCGTGAACTTGAATTGCATCGTAAGTTATTTGATTTGCGTATTCAGAAGAGAACAGTTTTAGCATTGGTGTTAGAATGTCAGCAATCTTTTGGTATTTCTTAAGCTTTTGTTTTTCTTCTGGAGTAATTGATCCATATTTTGCTTTATCATCAATTGCTTTGTAAATGTCAATATTACGTGCTGTTTCATAAAGCAAAGTACGAATTGCATCTGTTTTTGCTCTCATGTTTGCAAGCATTTCATATACTCCTGCAAAATTATGAATTGGTTTTCCAAACTGTTCTCTTTCCTGAGCATATTTGAAAGCTTCTCTGTAAGCAGCTTCAGAAAGACCAACTGATTGAGCTCCAACTCCAAGTCTTGCACCATTCATCAAAGACATAACATATTTGATAAGTCCCAGTTTTCTGTCTCCAACAAGTTGAGCAGGTGCATTGTTGAATACCAGTTCTCCAGTTGGAGATCCTTTAATACCTAACTTGTTTTCAATTCTTCGAATTGTTACTGCTTTATGTTTTCTGTCATAAACAAAGTAGGACAGACCTCTACCATCATTTGTTCCTTCTTCTGAACGAGCCAGAACAAGCTTAATGTCAGCATCTCCATTTGTGATGAAACGTTTAACCCCGTTCAGTCTCCAGCAATTAGACTTTTCATCCCATGTTGCTTTTAACTGTACAGCTTGAAGGTCAGAACCAGCATCAGGCTCGGTCAAGTCCATTGAACAGGTGAAACCTTGATTAATTTTTGGCAGGAACTCGTCTTTTATTTCTTTTGAAGCATATTCGTAAATTGTTTCAGCACAATCCTGCAATCCCCAGATATTTGCAAATCCACAGTCTCCACGAGAAACTATTTCAGCTGCCATTACATAAGGAACATATGAGAAGTTTAATCCGCCAAATTCTCTTGGCAAACTCATTCCATAAAGACCTGCATCACGCAAAGCTTCATGATTTTCCTGAGTTCCTCTTGCATATACAACTTCATTGTTAACAATCTTTGGTCCTTCCTGGTCAACGCTTTCAGCATTTGGGGCAAGAATTTCTCCAGTGATTTCGCCAACAATCTCCATTACCTTTTCGTAATTATCTAAAGCATCCTCATAATCCTTTGGAGCATCGTCATATTTTCCATAATCAGCATAATTGCGTTCCTTTAATTGAATAATTTCCTTCATCATTTCATGAGAAAGATGGAACTTTAAGCTTTCATTATCATTAAAAAAATTAGCCATATAATTATTCTTTATTTATCGTTATTTTGTATTAGCCTTGTAATATTTAATCATCTTTGGTAAGACTTCCATAACATCTCCAATAATGGTATAGTCAGCTATTGCATTAATTGGTGCTTTAGGGTCTTTGTTGATTGAAATAATTTTTGAACTTTCCTGCATTCCAGCACGGTGTTGAACTGCTCCTGAAACTCCACAGGCAATGTAAAGTTTAGGTCTAACGGTAACTCCAGTCTGTCCAATCTGTCTTTCATGTTCGCACATTCCAGCATCAACTGCAGCACGTGTTGCTCCAACTTCTCCCTGAATAACTTCTGCCAGCTGGTGAATTAGATTGAAGTTTTCTTTTGAACCCATTCCATAACCACCACAAACAATTATTTGAGCTCCTTTAATATTGATTTTTTGCTGTTCAATATGACGTTCAATAATTTTAATGCAGAAATCGTCATTCTTAATATAATCTTCAACTTTCAGGAAGTTAATAATTCCCTTGTGAGAGTTGTCATATACTTCTTTTTTCATAACTCCTTCACGAACTGTTGCCATTTGCGGTCTGTTGTCAGGATTTACGATAGTTGCAATAATATTTCCTCCAAAAGCTGGACGGATTTGGTAAAGAAGGTTTTTATATTCTTTTCCAGTTTTGTTTTCAGTGTGATTACCTATTTCAAGTGATGTACAATCAGCAGTTAAACCTGTACGCAAATATGAAGCAATACGAGGTGCCAGATCTCTACCAACTGAAGTTGCTCCAAACAGTGCAATTTCTGGTTTACTGTCTTGAAACAGTTTTGTTACAATTGAGAAATGTGGAAGTGTTTGATATGGGAAAAGTCTTGAATCCTTAGCATAGTTAATAACATCAACTCCATAAGGATAAAGCATCTTTTCAATATCTTTTATTTCATCACCACAAACGATAGCTTCCAGTTTAACACCAAGTTCATTGGCAAGTTTCCTTCCTTTGGAAACAAGCTCCAAGCTTACATCGGCAATTGTTCTTTCCTCTGTAACTTCACAATATACAAATACATTATTCATTGTTTAATCTCCTTTTTGGTTTAAAAAACAGAATTATCCTATAATATGAGAAGATATAAGTTCCTTCATCAGGTCATTAATTTCTTCATCTTTAGAGGTAATTACCTTGCTTTCTTTTTGTGTTAATACTACGTTTTCTATTTTCTTTACTTTTGTTGGAGAACCAGTAAGTCCCAAACGGTTATCTTCTGCAATAATATCTGCAGCTGACCATTCTTCAATCTTCAAATATGGTCTTTCATTCCATATTTCAGAGTAGTCTTGTCCAAGTTCCTGTAATTCTGAATTACTTTTTGCCAACTTGAATTTCATTAAACGTTTAGCATGACGGGAACGGCATTGTTTTGCAGAACCATGAACAGTTATTAAACAAGGATATGCTGATTCAACTACTTCAATACCTCTTTCCAAACGGCGTTTGATTTTAATTGATTTTTCATTTACTCCAACAACTTCTTCAGCATAAGTAATTTGTGGACAGTCAAGTTTTTCTGCAGTTTGAGGTCCAACTTGAGCTGTATCTCCATCAATTGCTTGACGACCTGCAATAACTATATCAAATTTACCCATTTTCTTAATTGCTTGAGAAATGGTGTATGATGTTGCCAAAGTGTCACTTCCTGCAACCTTGCGGTCGGAAACAACAACTCCATTATCTGCTCCACGATACATTGCCTCACGAACAATTTCTGCAGCACGAGATGGTCCCATGGTAATAATTGAAATTGTTGCATCTTTAATATTATCCTTAATATTTAATGCCATTTCTAAGGCATTGAGGTCTTCTGGATTAAAAATAGCAGGCAAAGCGGCACGATTAACAGTGCCATCTTCCTTCATAGCATCTTTCCCAACGTTTCTTGTATCGGGAACTTGCTTTGCTAGAACTATAATTCTAAAACTCATTGTTTTTTAGTTAGTTAATAAATTAAACGAATTTTCCAATTTGCAAAGATATACAATTTTTCGCATACCTATACTTTTACAAATCGTTAAAAAGTACCATAATCAAATGGAACTTCAACGTGTGTATGAATTCTAAGTGCCTTTCTAATTATCTTTTAAGGCAATTTTGGTCTATGATTCAGAAGCAGGCTTTTTTTCTTCTTTATCTCTTATGTCAGCCAACTTAATTATTTGAAGAATATCTTTAATATTAGCTATAAAAAGTATAATGGTTGAAAATATGGCAAAATAGAGGAATGTTCCATTAAATATTACTTCTATTGTTAAAGCAATACAAATGGCAATTCTAACTTCTGTTGGTCCTAAAAAACCAGAGTCAATGGAATATTGATTTGTAATTTTATATCTCAATAAGGCAATTACCATTTCAAGGTTATACATAACAATAAAAGCATATCCGACCAAAGTCCATTGAGGTTCTAAATATTGCATAAATCCTAAACCAATAAATATTATTCCCACAAAATCAACAATTATATCTAATGTAAATCCATACCATTTTCTTGGTTTGTTTCTAAAGTATGCCAAACGTCCATCTAAAGAGTCACCAAACCAATTAACGAATGAGCCTAAAATTCCAAATAGTAAAAAGTAAGGGCTGTAAATAGCTCCAAATACAAAACTAAGAGCTAATATTAAATTACCCAAAAAACCAATTCCAGTTAGCGTATTGGAGCTAACAAATGAAGGCATTCTTTGAACTAAATAAGCAATAGCTCTTTGTTCAAAACGTCTTAGCATATTTGTTCTTTGACGATCTTTAGAGATAGACTTTAAAGCATTGTCTAATTTTTCGTTGTTTTTCATATTATGGCGGTTTATTAATAGTTTCTTGTCTAAATGATGAAATATATCAAAATTGGATGTTAATATAAAACTATTTATTTTTCTCTACAAAGATAATAATTTTCTTTGATAGATTGTATAGAAAAATATAAATTGATGAAAAAGTATTTTAAGAAATAATTTTTTTATATTTGCAACATATTTAAAATTAAACATTATGAAAAGAGCTTATTTATTAGCATTATTTGGTTTGTGTTTTTTGTTTATTTCTCCAAATCAAGCATTTCCTTCAACCTTTGCTAAAGGTAAAGAGATTAAAGTTAAGATTGTTAACTGTAAAGTAGACCAAACAACTGTTATGGCAAATAAAATTGAATTTAAAGTTAAGAAAAGAACTCATAAATATAATCTTATTGGAGGAAATTTTACTATGAAAAGCTTTCCTTTTAGTTTTGATCAAGTTACTTATGAAGAGTTTTTAGGAACAGATATTAATAAAATTTTCAATGTAATTATTACCAATATTACTAATGGTGTAATGAAGGGTAATAGTGAGGATATAATGGGTACAAAATATGAATGGGAAGCCAAACTAAATCACCCTATTTATAAAACATTTGATATTGAATTAGAAATAGAGGAATTTTAATATTAATAAATCTAACTATATCTAAAATTAATCACCGACTTTTTCAAAAAACTCGGCATATAAATTAAAAAAGTCGGTGATTTTTTTCTGTTAAGCAGGGTTTATTTTTAAATATTAAAAGTCTTTAAGCTTAAAATGCGAGAAAAAAATATTAAGTTTATATAGAAACAAATATAAAAATTTCGCATTTTTTCTAATTTGTAGTTACTATACCATTGTATAATAGTGTGTTGTAAAATTAAACCTAAGAATATCTCGTAAAACTTAATATTTTAGTTCTGCGAGAAGTATTCAACTCCATTAAGGAATACTCTATCAACCTTATTTATTCCATAATAATAAGGCATATATTCCAAATTAGGAATTTCTTTTGTTATGTAGAAGTTTGCTATCTTTCCCTTAGCTATAGAACCATGAGTTTTGCTTAATCCCATTGCATAAGCAGAATTGATAGTTGTTGCATTAAATGCTTCCTGAGGAGTCATCCTATAGTTAACGCAAGCAAAACTAACAATTGTTTGCATATTACCACTTGGAGATGAGCCTGGATTAAAATCTGATGCCATTGCAACTGGTAATCCTGCATTCATCATCTTTTTAACTGGAGACAGTTGCATGTTTAAAAAGAATGCTGCACCAGGTAAAACTGTTGGCATTGTATTGGAGTTGAGCAAAGCTTTTATTTCTTCATCTCCAACAAATTCCAAATGATCGCAAGAAAGAGCATCATGCTTAACTGCAACTTGAACACCACCTGAATAATCTAATTCATTAGCATGAATCTTTGGACGCATACCATATTTTCTTCCCTGAGCCAACATTCTGTCTGTTTCTTCAACAGTAAAGAATCCCTTATCACAAAATACATCAATAAAATCAGCCAAATTATCCTTTGCAACCAGTGGGATCATTTCATTAATAACTAAATCAACAAATTCTCCCTGACGTCCTCTGTATTCCATAGGAACACCATGAGCTCCCAAAAAATTGGACTTGATAGTTAAAGGTGAATTTTCTTTTAAACGCTTAATAACTCTAAGCATTTTTAATTCACTTTCAGTATTTAAGCCATAGCCAGATTTAATTTCAACAGCACCAGTTCCCATTCTAATTATTTCATCCAAACGTTTTTGAGCATCTTCATAAAGTTCGTCTTCTGAGGCTTCTTGCAAACGTTTTGCTGAATTTAGAATTCCACCACCTCTTTCAGCTATTTCTTCATATGACAATCCTTTTATTTTATCTATATATTCAATTTCTCTGCTTCCAGCATAAACTAAATGAGTGTGAGAATCACAAAAAGAAGGAAATACTAATCTATTTGTGGCATCAATAACTATATCTGCATTTTCTTCTTTCAAAGATTTCATTTCACCAAAATCCAAAATCTTTTCACCTTCAGTGATTAAGTATGCATTTTTAATGGTGTTTAGTTCGGCCATGTCTTTCCCACAAACCTTTTCTCTAATTTCATCTTCAACCTGAACTAATTCTTTGATATTTTTGATTAAAGTCTTCATATTTTATCTAATTTTTTATTTGTCAAACATTAAATCCATATAACTATTACTAAATATTAAATTAGCTAAACTGGAAATAGAAATTTCTTCATAATCTTTGGGATTATTAATCACTTCTGAATTTCCATTTGTAATATTTATGTAAATATTGTTTTCTTTTATTTGATTGTCAATTACTTTATATGTCTTTTTTATTTCATTATTTGCTTTGGCATAAAGCTCCATTACCTTTATTACATCAATAATTCTAATCATTCCATTCAAGTTTGGTTTCAATATGCTTATATCGTAACCAAGTTCCCTGTAAAGTTGAAATGTTTTTTGAAAATGAATTATTGATTTATTATTGTTTTCTTCTCTAGTTTCTGAGAAACAATTGGAATATCCATATCTAATGTAAGTGGTTAATAGTTCATCTGTAGCTGGAATTAGACATGAGATTGGGAAATTATTCTTTTTTAGCTTTTGGAAAACATTATTCATTGCTATTCTAAAATATCCTTGATTTCTATATTCTGGATTAGTTAAAACAGCTGTAACATAACCAATAGGGAGAATTTCATTGTAGTATTTATAATCATACCTAACAATTAAAGCCATATAAATAAAACCCTTTTCCTCAATATCTGGATTAATAACGAGGTTATTAGGTTCATAAAAGGCAGAAAAATACTTGTCTAAAAAGTCTAAATCATCCCCAAAATATTTATTCCAAATTTCTTTAACTTTTTGTTCCATCTTGTATTAGAGTAGCAACAGTTTTAGTAATTAATTCAATTGGATTGTAGGATAGTTTTGCTTTTCTCAAACCTTCCAAACCAATATCTTCTTCTCTATTAATATAAATGTATTCTTCAGGAAGATGATTTGCAAATTCTTTGTTTATAATTGCATAAGCACCATCGTAGTCTTTGTTGGCTTTTTCAATATGAGTGCAGAATGTTTGATTATTTACCTTAGAGCCAAGTGTAAATGCAACCATTTTCCCTTCAACCAAAATTGCTCCACCAAGCATTCCCAACTTGTCAAAATTCTCTGCAAAATATTTTATTACTTGCAATTCTTCTTTATACCCTTCTCCGTTCTCAGGATTTTCTTTAATGTTAAAATCAAGCCAACGATTTGCGAAATCAACACATCGATCAACATTTGAAGAATCAATATTCAAATATTCATAATTATATGTTTTCATAAACTTATTAACGTGATTTCTTTTTGCTTGAAGTTTTTTGCCTGATAGAGTAGCTAATGATTCTCTTAAATATACATAATCGAAGAAATCTCTTCTTTTCTCACAGGTAAATTGGCTGCAAAAGTTTTCTCTGAAAAGATCTTGACAATCTATCATCATTTTCATTGTAAAGCCTTTATCTTTAGCATCACTAATTAATTCTTTGATAATTGCAACTTTATCACCTTCACCAATTGGACAATGATAGCATATTACTTTGTTGAATTCAAAATGAACTCTTGTTACAAGTGTGTTGTCAATAATTGCATATTCTCCATTTAAAGCAAAGCCATAAGCACATAGGTTAGCAAAGGCTGTTTCACAGTTCTTTACATCTTTGTATTTGTAGAATGAATCAAAAATTTCTTTATCCTCAGGTGTGATTCTTTTAAAATTAATCATCATAATTGTATTTTTTCGTTGTGCAAATATACTATAATTAAATATTTCTTTTATCTTTGCACCTAAATTATTAATTAATTACTAAAATATCATGAGAAAATTAAATTTATCATTATTTCTTTTAGGATGTATTTTAGCTACATCTTTTATTCCTGCATATGCAGATAATGATTTAGCATTTGCCAACAAAGCTTCAGAAACTATTTTCAAAGACGATAACTCTTTGTTAAAACCAAAAAGAAGACCAGCCAAAAGACGTGGCGGTAGAGGTAGAAAAGGAGCAGAACTTGCTTTCCAAAAGGGAAATACTGCTTTAGAACTTGGAATAGGACTTTCTCCTTTTAGTATAATGCCTGGTACTTCAACTTCTATACCTCCACTTTCTTTAAATGGTGAATATTGCTTTTGGTCAGGAACAAAGAGTTCATTTGGTGTTGGCGCATTGGTTGGTTATAATGGTATGAAATTTAATTCTTCAGATGTTGATCTTAGTAGTCTTGGAACAGAAGTAGACACTTCAGCAAGTGCAACTGCTAAATTCTCATTGCTTTATGCTGGAGCTAAAATTACTTGGCATTATAATTTTAATTCTAATATTGAATTTTTCTATAACTTAAGTGCTGGTTTTTGGAATGTTAAATTTGATGGTAATGATACTGAATCTAGTTTTGGTTTCAATTACACAGGACCTATGTTGACAAGTATGATGGGCTTTAAATTCTACTTTAGTGATAATATTGGAATGTATATTGAATTTGGATTTGATGGGATAAAAATTGCAGGTGCAGGATTAGCAGTCAAATTCTAAAATAAAGAGATTTACTTTACTAAAATATATAGAGGTAGGCCAATGGTTTACCTCTTTTTTTCTTTAATTAAAATACCATTTGCCCAATTTGATGGTAGCAAAAGGGCGTAATGGTGGTTCGATATCGGCGTAATGGAGGTTGCGTGACGCCCATAACGCATACCCTCAGACGGGCGTAACGCATATCACGATACGGGCATAACGCATACCCCGTTATGGGCGTCACGCTTTTGACATATCGCCGATATGGTTTTAGTGAATCGCCTATTATGATATAACATATTGGTTATTTGGTATATATGGATATTTGTTTTGGATGTGGTGGAAATCTGTTTTTGGGGTGTTTTCCCTCTAATTTGAGAGGAGAGTTTATGCCTTTTGAGTATTTGAAAGGTGAATTTTAGGAGCAATAGGGTGAAATTTTATAAATAATAATTTGGGTTGAGAGAATGGTAAATATTTTGTTAGATAAGTTTTTTATTTATATTTGCATGTTAATTTATGGGTCAATTTTTGGATAATATTATTTAGACTTTTGGGGGAATGATAGTTAAAATAGAACCTTTGGCAGGTTTTTGCTTTGGAGTGGTTTCGGCAATTAATTTGGTTGAGAAAGAACTTAAGGACAATGATAAGCTTTATTGTCTTGGAGATATTGTGCATAATAATATGGAGGTTGATAGATTATCAAAGTTGGGTTTGGAGGTGATTGATATTGAAAGGATGAAAGCTTTGAAAAACACCAAAGTAATGATTAGAGCTCATGGAGAACCTCCTTCAACATACAAACTGGCTCAAGAAAATAATATTGAGATTATTGATGCAACTTGCCCAATTGTTCTTAAACTTCAGCAAAATGTTAGAAAAGGATATTTGAGGATGAAAGAAATTGGTGGGCAAGTGGTTATTTATGGTAAGAAAGGTCATGCAGAAGTTGTTGGATTGGTTGGACAGACCAATAATGAAGCAATTGTTATAAGTTCAAAAGATGATTTGGATTTAATTAACTTTGACAAGCCAATTCATTTGTTTTCTCAAACTACCATGAGTAAGGAAGAGTATAAAGCAATTTGTGATGAAATTGAATTAAGACATAAATTGCATAATCAAAATAATAATCAGGCTCATGATGTAATTATTACAAATTCTATTTGTGGAAAGGTTTCTTCTCGTTCAAAGGAGTTGATTGATTTTTCTGATACTGTTGATGTGGTTTTGTTTGTGAGTGGGAAAAGCAGTTCAAATGGAATGTATCTTTACAATTTATGTAAGGCTCATAAAGAAGCAACATATTTGATATCTAATAAGGTAGATATTAAAAAAGAATGGTTTGAAGGTTGTGAAAGTGTTGGTATTTCTGGAGCAACTTCAACTCCAAGGTGGTTAATGGAAGAAATAATGGATGCATGTATCTCAATAAACTAAAATTAAATAACTTTAAGAATATTTCTCAGACAGAATTGAATTTTTGTGCTAATGTCAATTGCTTGGTAGGAGAGAATGGTGTTGGTAAAACAAATATACTTGATGCCATTCACTATTTGTCATTTTGCAAGAGTTATTTTAATGTGGTTGATGTCAATAATATTAAATATGATGAAGATTTCTTTTCAATTCATGGATTTTATAATTTCAAAGAAAATTCAGAAGAAAAGTATTCCTGTGTCTTAAAAAGAGGGGAAAGAAAACTTTTTAAATGTGAGGATAAAGAATATAATCGTTTTTCTGAACATATAGGGAAGGTACCTTTGGTCATTATAACTCCTTCAGATCAGGAATTGATTATTGGAGGAAGTGAGTTGAGAAGAAAGTTTTTAGATTTGGTTATTTCTCAGGTTGATACACTATATTTAGATAATCTAATTAAATACAACAAAGCATTAATACAAAGAAATGCGTTATTGAAGAGTTTTTATCAAACCAATACTTTCAATTTGCAATCGCTTCAAATTTGGGATGAACAAATGATTAGTTTTGGAACAATAATTCACAATCGCAGAAAATCTTTCATTAATGAGTTTTCTCCCATTTTCCAATACTACTACAATTTTATTTCTTCAGAAAAAGAACAAGTTGAAATATCCTATGATTCTGATGAGTTGGCAGATAATTATCAAGAGCTTTTGAACCTTTCGCTTGAAAGAGACAGAGTATTAAAATACACATCTGTTGGAATTCATAAAGATGATTTGGGCTTATGTATGAATGGTAATGGAGTAAAGAAATATGCATCTCAAGGACAACAGAAATCTTTTCTTTTGGCATTGAAATTGGCTCAATTTGAATATATTTTTAAAAGAACTAAGATTAAGCCAATTCTTTTATTGGATGATGTTTTTGATAAATTAGACCTTAAAAGAATAAATCAACTTTTACATTTGGTTGGAAGCGATAGGTTTGGACAAGTATTTGTTACAGACACTCAGTTAGGTAGGGTGGAGTCTATATTTGAAAATACAGATATGGAACATAAGATTTATACAATTTCAGAGAAGGGGATTGAAAATGAGAAATAAGAATTATGTTGATAAAATTAAAAATAATGTCAGAAATACTAAAGAAGGTTGTATTAAAGATGTTATGCAAGAATTCTTTTCATACTATCATATTGATGCTAATTTAAATCAGGAGGATATAATTTTAGCTTGGAGAGAGATTACAGGAGAATTAATCAATAAACTAACAACTAAAATATATGTACAAAACAATTGTTTATATGTTAAAGTAAATTCTTCTGCATTGAAACATGAACTAATGATGGTAAGAACATCAGTTATGGAAAAAATTAAAGCCAAGTTACCAAATTGTAATTTGAAAAATATATACATATCATAGGAAAGTATTGCTACAAACCTAAAAAATAATTAGAAAGAATCATTAATGAAGTCAATAAGAGAAATTACAAATAAATATATAAAGGAAAACGAAATTTTTTCTCGTTTTATTAAGGTATTCTCAGTTGATGTGTTGGTTAGAGGAGCAAACTTTCTTCTAATACCTGTTTTCCTTAGACTAATGTCACCAGAGGAATATGGGCTTTACGGATATTTATATTCTTTTGCAATGACACTATCCACCATACTTTGTTTTGGATTTTATATTGCCCTTATTAAGCTATATGCAGATACTGTTTCTGATAAAGATAAGCAGGGTTCGATGCTTTTTACCCTAACTACTTCGCTTTTTATTTTAGTTTTAATATCAATAATCATTGTATATTTCTGGAAAATTGATGTTGATTTCTTTTCTTTTTTAAATAAAACTAACTCTGTGGGAGCCAATCAATATTTTACATATAGAGATTTTGTGTTTGTTGCAGCAGCCTCAATGATTTTTTCAACCTATCTTACTTTCTTTTTGGTTTCTTCGGAAAGAATAAGAGGTCTTCAAACATATAATTTATTGAGATTCTTTCTTACCAATCTTACTGCTATATTAGTTATTTATTTTTCTGATGGAGATAATGTTTTCCAACGTCTTGCTGTAACTTATTCGATGGAACTTATTCTTACACTTACTTTTTCTATTATTATTTACAAGAATTTTGTTTTTAAATTCAGCTCTTTCTTCCTTAAGAAAGCTTTTAAGTTAGGTCTTCCAATTATGGCATCTAGCATAATGTATGCTGTTGTGAACTTTGGAGATAAGTTTTTTGTTGCAAAATATTCAGGAGAGAAAGGTATGGCTATTTATTATCTTGGATTTTTGCTAGCAACAATTGTTCTAATCATTTATCAGTCTTTTAATTTTGTTTGGAATCCGCTATTTATGAAAGAAAAAGACTTGATAGTTTTAAGAAGAAAAACAAATAGATATTTATGGATAATTGCCTTAGGACTTAGTTTTGTTGGTTTATTAATATGGATTGGTTCATATATAGGACTAAAAATTAATCTAATTCCTCAAGATTATTCTCTGATTCTTGAAATTCTTCCTTTCTTAATTATCTCTCAAGTAATTGCTGCAATGGCTCAATTAATGATTAATTTTATGACATATTTTGAGAAAACATATATTCATGTTATACTTGGAGGAGGTTTGAGCTTAATTGGATATTTCCTTTATGATTTTGTGGGAATAAATTTTGGGGTATTAGGTATTTCTTTCGGAGTTATGTTTCTAAATATTCTTATGTTTCTTTTCTATTATTTTAGAACACAATATTACATTAATAATAGATTAAAGGTTTAGCTGGCTTATTTTATTATCATATACTGAGAATTAAAAGATATATTTATAAATTTGCAGGTCGTTAAATTAAATATGTAATGAAGAAAATACTTGTAACAGGTGGGGCAGGATTTATTGGCTCTCATCTTTGTGAAAGATTATTAAAAGAGGGTAATGAAGTTATTTGTTTAGATAATTATTTTACTGGAAGTAAGAGAAATATTGTTCATTTATTAGATAATCCTTATTTTGAGCTTGTGCGTCATGATGTGTGTACTCCTTACTTTATTGAAGTTGATCAAATATACAACTTGGCTTGTCCTGCATCACCAATTCACTATCAATATAACCCAATAAAGACTATTAAAACTTCCGTTATGGGTGCTTTAAATATGCTCGGTTTAGCAAAAAGAATACATGCAAGAATTCTTCAAGCCTCTACTTCTGAAGTTTATGGAGATCCTATGGTTCATCCACAAGTTGAAACATATTGGGGAAATGTTAATCCAATTGGAGAAAGAAGTTGCTATGATGAAGGTAAACGTTGTGCAGAAACCCTTTTTTTTGATTATAATAAGCAAAATAATGTTGATATAAAGATTATTAGAATATTTAATACTTATGGTCCTAAGATGCATCCTAATGATGGAAGGGTTGTAAGTAATTTTATTGTTCAAGCACTTAAAGGAGAAGATATAACTGTTGCTGGAGATGGCTCTCAAACAAGAAGTTTTCAATATGTTGATGATCTTTTGGAAGGAATGATTAGAATGATGCAAACAGATAAAAGTTTTACTGGTCCAGTGAATATTGGTAATCCAAACGAATTTACTATCTTAGAACTCGCTAAGAAAGTTATTGAATTGACTGGTTCTAGGTCTAAAATAAAATATATTCCACTACCATCAGATGATCCAACTCAAAGAAAACCTAATATTAGTTTGGCAAAGGAAAAATTATCTTGGCAACCTACTATTCAGCTTAATGAAGGATTAACTAAGACAATTGAGTATTTTGATACTACTTTGAGAGATATATAAATAAACTATTAATTACTAAGATATGGGCGATTATAAAGATTATAGGGGAGAGAATTTTGGAATTATAAATAAGGATCAACGTAAGATGTTGAGATGGATTAAACCAAATACAAGAATTTTGGAGCTTGGAGCTGCAACAGGCTATATGACTAAGTATTTTAAAAATGATCTGAATTGCTCTATAACTTGTGTCGAATTAAATCCAGAAATGGCTAAGAATACTATTGAATTCTCCGAAAAGACAATTGTTGCTAATTTAGATGAAGACTTATGGTGCGAACAGGTTGAGGGTGAATTCGATTATATTATTTTGGCAGATGTATTGGAGCATCTTAGACAACCAGAACATACATTAACCAAAGCAATTGAGTTTTTGAAGTCTGAAGGGGAATTATTATTGTCTATACCTAATATTTCACATAGTGCAGTGATATTTAGTCTTTATGATGGAGATTTTACATACAGAGACTGGGGGCTGCTTGATGATACACATATTCATTTCTTTACATGGAAAACTGTTGATAAAATGTTATCAAACCTTAATATGAAATTAGTTGAATGTGATGTGAAATTTAAAGCTCCAGCATGTACTGAATTTAAAAAGTTTATGATTAAACATCCTCTTATAGCATTGTTTGTAATAATTCGTAAAGACGCGTTTACATATGAGTTTTTTACAAGTTGGAAACGTAATGAGGCATGTGTTGCAGCAAAGAAAATGATAAGAAGACCAAAATTCTTTTTATTTATTAAGTTGATTTTGGAGGATATTTCTTATTTTTTCTATTCTTTAATGTTTCCAAATAAGAAGTTCAGGAAATGAGAACATCTATTCTTATTCCTATATATAAATCAAATCCATCAGAATATGAGGTTCTTTCCTTTGGTAAATGTTTAAGAACTCTGAGTAAATATGATATTTATATAGTTACTTTTAGGGAATTAGATTTATATATTTACAAGGAAATATCTAAGAGAAGTAATAAAGATATTCAATTTTCTTATTTTGATAGAAGTTATTTTTCCTCTCTAAGAGGCTATAACAAGCTAATGATGTGTCAGGATTTTTATTTGAGCTTTAAGGATTATGATTACATGCTTATTTATCAGTTGGATGCATACGTTTTTAGAAATGACTTGGATTATTGGTGTAATTTGAATTACGATTATATTGGTTCTCCTTGGTTTGAAGATCATAAGAGTTATGAGGATGGCAAATCACTTTGGAAAGTAGGTAATGGAGGATTATCATTAAGAAAGGTTTCTAAGTTTATTGAAGTTACTAATAAAAAAAATTATAAACTGAACTACAAATTCTATTATGATTATTTCAGAAGTTTTAATGCACCAAAATACAAGAGTGCTATAATTTCATTTATCTGTACATTCTTATTTAAATATAAAATTAATGAGGATTATTTTTTGATATATTTATCTGATTATTTAAATATGGGAATGAAAGTTCCTGATATTCCATTAGCAATTGATTTTGCTTTTGAAAAGTCTCCTTCTTATTTATATGTTTTAAATAATAATAAACTTCCTTTTGCATGTCATGCTTTTGAGAAAAATGAATTTAATAGCTTTTGGAGTAAATTCATTAAATAATTGTCTCCCATTTTTAGTATTGTAGTAATAGTTTCATTTACTGACAGAAAAAGTTAGTATATTTGCATGACTTATTTTAAACAGAGTAAAGGTTTTTATTTTATATAGGATTATATATTAGTAATATGTGAATATGGAGAAGATAATTGTTAATTACTTGCAGAGGGGAAAAAATGCAATTCCATTATATGAAGATACTGTAAAGATAGCGAGCGAATGTGGATATAGATTATATCTACAAAAGATAGATTCCTATGATTTTTTTTGTAAAGGAAAGGATAACTTAATTACTAAATTGCGTTATAATCTTATTAAAATACCAATATTCATTAAATCTTTAATACAGATACCTAAAAACTCCAAGTTACTATTTATTTACCCTAATCCATTTGGTATATTATTACCTATTTTCTTCTTTTTACTGCATAAAAAGAAATGTTATATTACATTGTTGTGTACAGATATAGATTATTTTAGGGGTATGAATAAGTACTTAACTAAAGATCTTAATAATCTAAATTCTGCAGATAAATTAATATTTCAAACATCTAATATGCTAAAAAGATGTAGGGAAGTGGGAGTTAAAACTCCTGCTGAGATAATTCATTTTTTTGACTTTCTTACAGAAGATTCAGCACCTTTAACAAATGGAAAAGAAAATTATAGAGTTGCTTTTGCAGGAAACTATAATAAGGCTACATTCATAAATCAATTAGAAAAACTAAACTATAGTAAAATTAAATTATTGGTCTATGGAATATCCAATAATTCTACTAGCCCCAATTGGATTGAATATAGAAAAGGATTTCCATTTAGAAAAATAAGTGAGGTACATGGAGATTGGGGACTTGTTTGGGATGGAAATGGATTAGATAACAATGATATAAATAACCTTCATGGGCAATATCTTAGAATCACGATACCTTCTAAAGCAATATTATATATTGCTGCTAATATGCCCTTGATAGTATGGGAAGAATCAGGTATTGCTAAGTTTGTAGAAGAAAATCATTTGGGATTATTAATCAACTCATTATACGAATTAGAGGAGAAGATACTTTCTGTTTCAGAAGAAGAAAAGAAAAAAATAGAAGAGAATGTTAAAATTTTTGCACAAAAAATTCGTAACGGAGAAATGCTTAAAGCAGTTTTAAATAAGATTGATCAAGAATAATAATAATTCTCAATATCTAAAATACCCAATATATTTTTGTTTTGAAAATAGTTTTGCTTGAGATGAAATCAATGAGAGGTTGTATTAAGTGTTTAGAAAACATCAACGATTAATAACTAATATGTAATTATTTTTGAAATTTTCGTCAAAAATATCTGATTATAATAAATTTATTTTTATTTTTGCCTAGTTATTAGAGTAATAGAATAGGGAATTTTGTTTTATTTTGTATTCCTTTATTAAGGGAAATAATATATTTACATAAAGTCGGAAGGATTTATTTGTTAGATAAATAATAAAGAAAAGTCTTACAAAGAATAAAATGATTGATTAATTAATTAAAAACTTTTTTAAATTTGAAGTTTGCTGAAAATAAATATGAAATTTGCATAGTTGTAAATCCAAATGAAAAGTGTATTGTTCAAAATTACAATAGCAAACTAATAACTTTAATATGATTCTTCTTTAATTTAAAATATAGATTCAATGATTAATCCAAAAATTTCCATTATAACAGTAACCTTCAATGCAGAGAAGGTATTGGAAAGGACTCTAAAGAGTATTCAAAAGCAGGAATATAATAATATAGAATCAATAATTATTGATGGAGCATCAACTGATGGGACATTAAAAATTGTTGAAAAATATTCTGATGTTGTAACAAAATGGATTTCTGAAAAGGATAATGGGCTCTATGATGCTATGAATAAGGGCTTAAATTTGGCCACTGGGGATTATGTTTGGTTTTTAAATGCAGGAGACACGATTTGTAAGTCAGATATCCTTAATTATTTTTTCTCCAAGGAGTCTTTTATGAGAGATATTTACTATGGTGAGACAATGATTGTTGATGAAAATGATAAAATTTTAGGAGATAGGAGATTGAAAACAAAGAAAAATTTATCATGGAAGGACTTTCGTATGGGAATGTTAGTTTGTCATCAATCAATTTTGGTAAAGAGAGCGATAGCACCTAATTATAATCTCGAATATAAGATAACTGCCGATTATGAGTGGGTGTTAGAGTCTTTCAAGAGAGCAAAATCTGTTTTGGGAACTAAGTATAGAGTTTCAAGTTATTTGGAAGGAGGACTTTCAAGAAAGAATATTTTAAAAGCAAACAAAGAAAGATTCCTTATAATGAAGAAATATTATGGACTAATTCCTACTCTCTGGTATAATTTCCTTATGACATTCCGATTTCTTTATACAGTTGCCAAGTTAAGGCGAATTTAATCCATTCTAAAAGGCAATTTGCTACTCTTAATTCATACAAATTGGCTTTTGATTTGTATTTTTTGCTTACCTTTGCAAAAAATAATTTTAAAATACTAATAGAATATGAAATTACTTGAAAATAAAGTAGCTCTTATTACGGGTGCTTCTCGTGGAATAGGAAAAGCAATTGCCATTAGTTACGCAAGTCAAGGTTGTAATATTGCTTTTACTGATGTTAGAAGAGATGAAAACATGGAGCAATGTGAAAAAGAATTATTAGCTTTTGGAGTTAAGGCAATAGGTTATGCATCTAACGCAGCATCTTTTGAAGAAAGTGCTCAATTGGTTGAAGCGGTTGCACAAGAGTTCGGAAGAATAGATATTTTAGTTAATAATGCTGGAATTACTCGTGATAATTTGTTAATGAGAATGCAGGAAAAGGATTGGGATTTGGTTATGAATATTAATCTAAAAAGCGTTTTCAATCTAACTCATGCTTGTCAAAAGATTATGCTTAAGCAAAAGAGCGGTTCAATTATTAATATGAGCTCAGTTGTTGGTGTTAGTGGAAATGCAGGTCAAAGTAATTATTCTGCATCAAAGGCTGGAATTATTGGCTTTACTAAGAGTATAGCTCAAGAACTTGGATCAAGAAATATTCGTTCCAATGCAGTGGCTCCAGGATTTATCATTACTGATATGACTGCTCAATTACCAGAGGAAGTTCGTAAAGATTGGGAAAAGAAAATACCTCTTCGTAGAGGTGGATTGCCTGAGGAAGTTGCAAAGGTTTGCGTATTCTTAGGAAGTGACTTGTCAAGTTATGTTAGCGGACAAGTTATTAATGTTTGTGGTGCAATGAATTGTTAAAAAATATAATATCATGTTAAATAAAAAATTTGATCCAGCAATGGCAATTAATGCTGTTGCAGAAATTTCTGCAGAACGAGGAATAAATCCAAGTATTAATGATTCTGCAACATTTTGTTTTCCTTATGGAAAAACAATGACAGATACTTTCCATGGAGAAACTGAAGGTTATTTTCTTTATTCTCGCCATTGGAATCCATCAAATCTTTCTTTATCTAAGGCATTGGCTGCAATGGAAGGAACTGAAGCTGCATGGGTAACTGCATCAGGTATGGGCGCAATAACATGTGCTTTGTTGCAATGTGTTAAAAAGGGAGATCATATAGTAGCTTCAATGACAGTTTATGGAGGAACATTTGCGTTCTTAAATAACTATGTAAAGAAATTTGGAGTTGATGTAACATTTGTTGATACAACTAATTTAGAACAAGTAAAAGCAGCTATCAAACCAAACACTAAGGTTGTCTATACAGAAACAATGTCTAATCCACTTCTTAGAATCTCAAATATTGGAGAACTAAGAAAGTTAGCAGACACAGTAGGTGCAAGACTTATTGTTGATAACACATTTACACCAATGATCTTCTCTCCTTATGTTTTAGGAGCTCACGTTGTTGTTTATTCAATGACTAAGTTTGTAAATGGAAAGAATGACTGCGTTGCAGGAGCAATTTGTGCTGATGGTGAATTCATTAATTCATTAATAGATGTTAATGATGGTACAGCAATGTTGCTTGGACCAGTTTTAGACAGTTACCGTTCTACTTCAATACTTAAAAATCTTTACGATTTACATATCCGCATGCAAAAACATAGTCAAAATGCATTGTATTTAGCTAAGAGATTTAATGATATCGGAATTAAGGCAAATTATCCAGGTTTGGAAGAACATAGAGATCATAAATTGATGACAGAACAAATGAATAATGGATTTGGATATGGAGGTATGATAGCTATTGACCTTGGAACAGCAGAAAAAGCAAACAAATTTATGGAAATAATGCAAGAAAGAGGAGTAGGTTATCTTGCTGTATCATTAGGTTATTTCAGAACATTATTCTCTTGTTCAGGAAAATCTACTTCATCAGAAGTTCCAGAAGAAATACAAAAAGAAATGGGAATGAGTGAAGGTTTGGTTCGTTATTCTGTAGGTTTAGATAATGATATGGAAGCTACATTTAAAGTAATAGAAGCAGCTCTTAGAGAATTAAAATATATTTAATATAGACTTTCTTTAGATTATTGTTTCAATGCTAATAATAATCTCATAGTATAAAAGCTTAAAATATATATCCTTATTTATATTGGATATGTGTTTTAAGCTTTTTCTCTTTTATGTAATTATAGAAATAGCAATTACTTTTTCAATTATATAGTTGTTTAAGTATACAACTCAAGCTTGAATATTTATTATTCAAGAATAAAATATTGTATATTTCCCAACACTTAGTTGGGGAAATATTCTATGATGATTAAATATTCATTCATTCTATATGTATAGGTTTGAATAAATGAATATGAATATTTAGAAAGAGTAAAGTATTAATAAAGAGGTGGGTAGTCTAAAAATAATAGGTTGATATTTTATTCAGGATGAATTCTATTCTGGTAGAATAAATAGTGAGTAAATTTAAACCTCGTTTCAGTAAATTAAAACGAAGAAAGAAAAAATTATTACTTGATTTCAGTAAAATGAAATAAAGAGTTATAAATGCAACCTCAATTTTAATAGCAAAGCTATGTGTAACTCCCAAGTTTTACTTGGGGTTACTTTCACTATTAAACTTTTGGAAAGAGTCCTGTTTACTAAGTAAAGTTTCCAAGTTTCCAAATAAAAAATAGCGAGTAAATTAGTTATTGAGAAAAAACTCAATCATAATCAAAAATAAGTCCATCATAAATAAAAATATGATGGACATAAATGAAAATATGATGGACATATTTCCAAATATGATGGACATATTTTTAATTATGATTGATGTATTAAATCGTATAGAATTAGTTTTATGCTTTCTTATTCATTATTGTTTTTACATCTAATTTGTTTACGAAAATTCTTATTAGATATTTATCATTTAATCTGTTTATTAGTGATTTGTGTTTTAATTAATACTAAAAAATGAAATTTAAATCATCTTTTTCTTTGTATTATGAACAATAGTTCATAACTTTGCAGTGTGAAATTAATTAAATATTTCTATGTCAAGACCTCATAAAATAAGAAGAGTTACAACAATACCATCGGTTTCAGGATTTAAACCTTATGGTGATAACATAACAAAAAATAATAGCGAAGTTGTTTTTTTATTATGTGAAGAGTATGAAGCATTACGATTAAATGATTATGAAAATTGTAATCAATGTGAAGCCGCCTCAATTATGCAAATTTCTCGTCCTACTTATACTCGAATTTATTTATCTGCAAGGCGAAAAATAGCTTTAGCTTTTGTTGAAGGGAGACAAATAATAATTGAAGGGGGAAAAGTAGAGTTCACAAAAGGTTGGTTTAAGTGTAATGATTGTTCTTCTTCTTTTAATAAATTGGAAGAAGATGAGTTGATATGTCCAATATGTAAGAGTAAAAATCTTAATGAATATATTCAAGACAATATTAATATTGGAGAAAATATTGAAAACAAAGATTTATGTGGAAGAAATAGATGAGGAAATAGAAGAAATAATAAAATTTGAAGATAAACAATAAATTAATTTGATATGAAAGTTGCTATTACAAGTAAGGGTAATACCCTTGAAAGTGTTTTGGATTCACGTTTTGGACGTTGTTCTTATTTTGCATTCTATGATACAGAAAGTAAGAAATTAGAATTTGTTAAAAATCCAAATTTGAATGTTAACGAAGGTGCAGGTCCGTTGAGTGTTAAATTAATCGCTTCTTACGGAGTTAAGAAAGCAGTATCTGGTGAATTTGGATTTAAGATTAAATCACTTATGGACGATTTGTCTATTCAAATGATAGTTGTAAACGAAGAAAAGACAATCGGAGAAATTGTCGAATTGTTAAATAAATAAAAAAGTTATGCCAAAAAGAGATGGTACAGGCCCTCAAGGTCAAGGAAACGGAACTGGCCGTGGAATGGGCATATGTAGATCAAATGCAAATTCTAATCCAGAAAATCAAATGTTGAATAATGGTTTTGGTAAGAGAAATTCTGTCAAAGGAATTGGAAACGGAAAGGGCAGAGGAAATAATGGCCAAAACAAAGGTTTTAGTAATTAACATCTAACTAACCGATAGAATTAGGTTTTTTAACCTGATTCTATCGGTTTTATTAAAAAATATTATATGAGAAAAAGAATAGCAATCCCTACTGAAAATGGGTTTTTATGTTCACATTTTGGACATTGTGAATCATTTTATATAGCAGATATAGAAAATGAAAAAATTATTACAAGCAATTTTGTTAAACCTCCTAAACATGAACCAGGACTTTATCCAGCATGGATTAAAGAGCAAGGGGTAAATGAAGTAATCTGTGGAGGAGTTGGTGAAAAGGCTCAAATCCTTTTTGCTCAACAAAATATTACTTTATATATCGGAGCAGAAAAAAAGAATCCAGAAGATTTGGTTAGAGATTTAATCTCAGGAAGATTAAAAACTGGGCAAAACGCTTGTGATCATTGATGAAGATAGCAATTGCCTCTGGAAAAGGAGGAACAGGTAAGACCTTTGTTTCTACAAATCTTTTTAAGGCATTTAAGGACTTGGGATATTCTGCTTTATTAGTAGATGCTGATGTAGAATGTCCTAATTCTCTTCTATTTTATAAACTTAAAAAAGTAGATGAAACAATAGTTAAAGAATATAGACCAATAATTCATTCTGAAAAATGTGTTTATTGTGGATTATGTGCTGATTATTGTGAATATAATGCAATATTTTATGTTCCAGAATTAAAACAAATAAAACTTTTACCAAATTTATGTCATGGATGCAAGGCGTGTAGTGTTGCATGTCAATATGGTGCAATAGAGGATTCAAATACAGAGATAGGAATTGTTTCATCATATATTGACAAGGGTAAGAATTTATATTTTGAAGGAAGATTAAAAGAAGGTTCTGTTTCTACAATACCTATGATTAAGTCAACAATTACTCAAGCCTCTAAACAATTGTCAGACTTTATTTTGATAGATTCTCCTCCAGGTACTTCTTGCACATTTATTCAGACTTCCATTCGTTCAGATTTCGTAATTTTGGTAACAGAACCTACTCCTTATGGGTTAAGTGATTTAAGACAAGCAATTTTAACCTTGGATTCTATGAATAAGAGCTATGGGGTTATTATTAATAGAGCTGGACTTGGGAATATGGAGCTTTATGATTATCTTTCGGAAAATAATATTCAAATATTAGGAGAAATCCCATTTTCAAAAGAAATTGCACGAATATACACTCAAGGTGATTTGGTTTATGATAAAATGGAAGATATGAATTTATTGTATAGGGAATTATGTAAGAAAATAATTAATTATGGAAATAGCCTTTCTTAGCGGTAAAGGAGGAACTGGAAAATCTTCAATATGTTCAGCTTTTATATCTTTAGCAAATAATGTTATAGCTGTAGATTCTGACGTTGATGCAACAAATCTTTACCTAATTTTTAAAACCAATGATACTTCTCAAACAAATTATATTTCTGGTAAAAATGCAGTAATAAATCCAGATTTTTGTATTAAATGTGGAATTTGTAAAACTTTGTGCCAGTTCGACGCTATTAATTTTATCAATGGGAATTACCAAATAGATCCAGTTTCTTGCGATGGATGTGCTATTTGTTATAGAAAATGTTCAAGTAATGCTATAGAAATGATTCATTCTGATGAAAGTAAACTATATGTAGGTGATTTTGAATATGGATTATTAATCTATGGTCAATTAGCACCAGGAGAAGAGAATTCTGGTAAATTTATTAGTGTAATAAGAAATATTGCTAAGAAAAAAGCAAGTGAGAAAGGGATAGATAAGATAATTATTGATGGCCCTCCTGGTATTGGTTGTCCATTTATGTCCACAATAACTGGAGTAGATAAGGTAGTGTTAGTAACAGAACCTTCTAAATCCGCATTTATGGATTTGAAAAGAGCTTTAGATGTGGCAAGGGAATATTCAAAACAGATTTATGTAATTATCAATAAATATGATTTGAATAATGAGATATCCAATGAAATACAGTTTTATTGCGATAAATTTAAAATTCCAATTGTTGCAAAAATACCTTTTGATAAAGAAATTGTTTATGCAATGGTGAATAAACAAACTATAATAGAATATAATAAGAATTCAAAAATTGTAGGCATATTAAAAGATGCTTACGAATATATTATAAACAAATAAATAAGAAATGCAAAAAATAGAATTAAACACAATTAAAAACGTAATTGTTGTAGCCTCTGGAAAGGGAGGTGTTGGAAAATCTACAGTTGCAGCAAATCTCGCTCTCGCTTTAAGCAGAAAAAAATTAAAAGTAGGTTTAGTAGATGCTGATATTTATGGTCCTTCGATTCCCTCAATGTTTGGTCTTGGAACGCAAAAGATTGAACAATTTGAAGAAGAAGGAAAATTAAGGATTCTTCCAATTGAAAAAAATGGAATAAAGTTAATGTCTCTTGGTTTTATTGTTCCTGCAGACAAAGCTATTATATGGAGAGGACCATTAGCTGCAAATGCAGTCAAACAATTGTTTACAGATGTTGTATGGGGAGAATTAGACTATTTGATAATTGACTTTCCTCCTGGAACAGGAGATATTCATTTAACAACAATTCAAGATATTAGAGTTGATGGAGCAATTATTGTTACAACGCCTCAAACTATTGCAGTTAATGATGCAAGAAAAAGTGCTGAAATGTTCACAAATGAAGCTTTAGCAATTCCTTTCATTGGTGTAGTTGAAAATATGTCATGGTTTACACCGCTAAATCATCCAGATGAGAAATATTACATTTTTGGAAAAGGAGGAGGAGAAGTAATTGCTCAAGAATTTTACACAAAATTATTAATGCAAATACCTTTAATTCAAGATGAATTTGTTGATGGTAAATACAATCTTTACATGGATGATTCAACTCCTTTGAAAGATTTGTTTAATGAACTTGCAGATAAACTAATAAGTAAAACAAATAATTATTAATTAGAAATTGTTAGGTTTAAATCTAAACAAGAAAGAAAAAATAAAAATTTAAAATGCTAATTCACAATTGCAAAATGAGGGTTTTGTATGCAGATACAGACCAGATGGGATATGTTCATCATTCAAATTATCCTATATATTATGAAAAGGCAAGATGGGAACTTTTAAGGAGTATCGGTATTTCATATAAGATGTTGGAAGAATCAAACATTATGCTTCCAGTTGTTGAATTGAACTCTAAATATATAAAGCCTGCTTTTTACGATGAATTATTACGTATTCAAACGGAACTGATTTTTATAAAAGGGGCTTTGATAAAGTTTATTTATAACATATACAATGAAAAAGATGAACTTATAAATAAGGCTGAAACAGTATTAGCTTTTATTGATAAGAATAATCGTAAACCATGTCGTCCATCTTCTATGCTTATAAAAGCTATTAAGGAAAAAGGTTTTGTAATTTCATAATATTCAATATAAAGATTTTGATTTATATCCTAAAAAATAGAGTAATAATCTATCATAGTATTATTACTCTATATGATTACGTATTTTAATAAACTTATAACACAAAAAAATGGTAGTTTTAGAAGAACCTTATGTATCAGAAACATTGCTAAATTATCTTGAAAAAACTCAAATGCCAGTATTAAAGAATGATTTTTCTGTGAAACAATTTTTATCTCATGAAAAATTAAATTTAATAGAAGGAAAAGAATTTTTATATCAATATCATTCAATGTCATCTCCTCTTTTATATACTGTTTCAGAATATGCATTGGATGGAGTTTGTAATGCATTAAAAGGAGAATATATAATTAAACAAGTAACATTGCTAAAAGATAAATATGAATTTAGAAAAGCATGTGAAGGAGTTTATAAAGACTTTCTTTTTAAAGAAATCAATTATCTTGATTTATTCACATTTGATATATCTAAAATTCATTTACCTGTTGTATTAAAACCATCTGTTGGATTTTTAAGTGCAGGTGTTTACACAATAGAAAGCTTTGAAGATTGGAAAAATGCAATAAATGATATAGAAAATAACTTTAAAAGTATATCAGATTTATTTCCTGATACAGTAGTTGGAGATAATCGTTTTATAATTGAATCTTATATAAAAGGTACAGAATATGCTATTGATGTATATTTTAGGGATAAAGAACCAGTTATTATAAATATATTTGAACATCGTTTTTCATCAACTAAAGACGTTAGCGATAGATTATATCTAACTAATAAAGTATTATTTGATAAATATTTGGAAGTATTTACAGATTATATTCGAGGTTTGAATTCTGTTTTAAATTTAAACAATATAGCAGTTCATATTGAAATGAGAGCCGATGGAAAGACAATTATACCAATAGAAATTAATCCTTTGCGTTTTACAGGGATGTGTTTAAATGAACTATTCTGCAAATTTGTAGGAGAACATCCTTTAACATATTTCTTTACAAGGAAAACTCCTGATTATAATGCTATTTGGAAAGGTAGAGAAAATAAAACATATTATTTCTCAATTATTGAAAAACCAGAAGGAGTAAAGGATCCAATATTAGATATTGATAAGTTAAAAATGCAATTTTCAAATATTTTGGAACTAAGACTTATTAATAATCCTAAATTAAATATTCTTGCTCATGTATTTGCAGAAATTGATGGGAATACGGAAAGAGAACTTCATAATATTACAACTTTGGAAGTAAAAACTCTTTTAAAATAAACTTAGGTCTAAAAATATTGTCTTTCTCGTGTAATGTATTAATTTTGCAAAAAAATAATACATAAAATGTTGTTAGTTTGCGACAGTGGTTCAACCAAGGCTGATTGGTGTCTGGTTGATAAGTATAATAACAGAAAATTCATTTCAACATGTGGAATGAATCCATATAACATATCTCAGGAAGCAATTTGTCAGGAAATAGAATCTGTATTAATTTCAAATATTAATCCAAAGGATGTTGATGTTTTGAAATTTTATGGAGCAGGTTGCAGTGCTGAGGTTAAGAAGAATGAGTTGAAAGAGATTTTTTCTCAGTATTTTACAAATGCTAATATTGAAATAGAACACGATTTGCTTGGAGCAGCAAGAGCTTTATGCCAAAAAGAAAAAGGACTTTGTGCAATATTAGGTACTGGTTCAAATTCATGTCTTTACGATGGAGAAAATATTCTTGAGAATGTTCCTTCTTTAGGCTATGTTCTTTGTGATGAAGGAGCAGGAACAAATATAGGAAAATTGATTCTAAGAAATTATCTTCGCCATTTATTGCCAAAGGATTTAGAAAAAGAATTTTCAATTCAATTTCCAGGAGAAGAATCAGATTTTTTAAACAGATTGTATAAAGGAAGTGTTCCTAACTACTATTTGGCTTCTTTTGCAAAATTTGTTGTAGACAAAAAACAAAATGAATATTGCAGAAACTTAATAAAGGAAAGTTTCCGTTCTTTCTTTGATAATCAAATATTGCTCTATTCCAACTATACTGAATATAAGATAAATGTTGTTGGAAGTGTTGGCTTTTTATGTCAAGATGTTTTTAAAGAAGTTGCGTTGGAATATGGTTTAGATATAGGAAAGTTTATACAAGCACCACTCAAAGATTTAGTGGATTTTCATTTTTATTTAGATCTAAAAGATAATAATTAATAAAAAAATTGTATTTTCGCAGATAGTTTGCGCGTTTAATAAGTTAAATGTTAATTTCAAAAATTGAATTTATATAATGAATAAAGTAGATGTTTTACTTGGTTTACAGTGGGGGGATGAAGGAAAAGGAAAAATAGTTGATGTTCTTACTCCAAAATATGATATTATTGCTCGTTTTCAAGGCGGTCCAAATGCAGGACATACCTTAGAGTTTAATGGTATTAAGCATGTGTTAAATATTATACCTTCTGGAATATTTCATTCCGAAAAACAAAATATTATTGGAAATGGAGTTTTAATAGAACCACTTATTTTTGAAAGAGAAATTAGGGATTTGGAAGCAAAAGGGATGAAACCAACCAAAAATCTATTTATTTCAAAAAAAGCTCACCTTATTACTCCTTCACATAGAATGTTAGATATTGCCAATGAATTATTTAAGGGTAAAGAAAAAATTGGTTCAACATTAAAAGGAATTGGACCTACTTACACAGACAAAATTGCTCGTATAGGATTAAGAGTTGGAGATATTTTAAGAGAAGATTGGATTACAAGATATAATGATTTAAAAGAAACACATTTAAGACAATTAATATCTTTAGGACATGATTTGTCTTCATTCTCAATAGATAATATATCTTTTGAAGAGTATGAAAAAAGATGGTTTAATTCATTAGAAACACTTAAACATTTTTCTTTTATCAATAGCGAGTATTTTCTAAATGACGCATTGAAAGAAGGTAAAAAGATTTTAGCAGAAGGAGCTCAAGGCTCAATGTTAGATATTGATTTTGGATCTTATCCTTTTGTTACTTCATCTAATACAATAACAGCAGGTGTTTGTTCTGGATTAGGTATTGCACCTTCAAATATCGGAAGAGTATTTGGTTTATGTAAAGCATATTGTACAAGAGTTGGAAGTGGACCATTCCCAACAGAGTTATTTGATGAAACAGGAGAAAAACTTAGAGTTATGGGAAAAGAATTCGGATCTACTACAGGTCGTCCTCGAAGATGTGGATGGATAGATATTCCTGCTCTAAACTATGCTTGTATGTTAAGTGGAGTTACCGATTTAGTAGTTACTAAAGTGGACGTTCTTAATGATTTTGATGTTGTTAAAATGTGTACAAATTATAAGATTAATAACATTGAATCCATTCAAGTACCTTATGACTTAGGAGAAAAAATAGAAGTTGTTCTTGATGAACATAAAGGTTGGAATAGTAACCTTCATGGTATTAAGTCGTATAATGATTTGCCAGAAGAACTTAAGTGCTATATTGCTAACATAGAAAAAATAACAGGAGTTAATGTTGCAATAATATCAACAAGTCCTGATAGAGAGGATACAATATTTAAAGTTAAAATATAATCTATAAAAAGATATGAGAAAGATTTTATTAATAATTATTCTTTTTGCTTGTACTTTATCATTGCAAGCTCAAAAACTAAGACTTTCAGACATTCCACAAGAAGTTAGAATGGGGTTGCAAAATACATATACCGATTATAAATTATTAGGTTGGTATTTTGAAACAGGTCAGTATGTTGCAGAAATTGATATAGACAATAGAATTGGAAGAGTTTTTCTTACAGCAAATGGAAATTGGCAGTTTACAATTTTCAATGTTCCAGAACAAGAACTTCCTACTTTGGTAGCAAATTATTTTATTAATAACTATCCTGGCTATAGAATCAAAAAATCCGAGTACGTTGAAGATTATGGTGGAGATAATTATTATAGATTAATTATTTCAATGAAAGGAGTTGGTCAAACTGAGTATGAAATGATTTTTGATACAAGAGGTAAGATGATTAAAACCAACGCTCCAGACCCTGATTTTGTTAAAAAGGATTATATAGCTCGTTTAAACCCAGAAGATATTGAACGCCAACAAAAGAAAATGGCTGAAAGAACTGCATTGCCAGGTACAGGACTAGAAATTGGAGATGAAAATTATGTTGCAGCAAATAAAGATCCTAAGAATAGTGGTAAAAAAGGGAGAAAGGTAGATATAGAAACTCCAGAAATAAATGAAACTCCAAAAATTCCAGAGACAGTAACAAAGGCTTTTGCAAAAAAATATCCAAGAATTGAAGTTGATGAATGGAAAAAAGAAGGGGAAAACTACAAAGCATATTTTAAAAATCGTCAAGGTACTGAACTTGAAACTTTATTTATGCCTGATGGTATGGTAATGTCTACAACTACAAGTGTTGCCCCAAGTCGTTATCCTCGTATAATTCTTAAAGACCTTGATCAACGTTATCCAAATGCAAAACTATCTTTTATCCAAAAGGTTGATTACGACACAAAATATAAACGAACTATTACAGACAGAAAACTTGAACAATATTTTTACGTTGAGCTAACTGAAAAAATTAAAGGAAGAAAAGACGTAAAAACTATTAAACTTCTTTATGATAAATCATTTAAATTCCAAGGTTTAGCTGGTGCTGCTGATGATTATGAATATGATGAGGAGTAATATAAAGAAGATAAATTTAATATGAAATTAAAGATTATATTCATTTTTTTATGTGTTATAATCTTTACCCCAAATGTTTTTAGCCAAAAGAAAATAAATTATAAAGCTTCTTGGAGCGAAACTCGTCCTTCTTTCCCTGATGAAATCATTATGACAAAGGAGGTGCAGTTTGAACATGAAGGAATGAGGATGTATTGTGATTCAGCGATTTTCAATGAAAAAGAAAATCGCTTTAGATCTTTTGGAAATATCCATATTGTTCAACATGATTCATTGCACGTTTGGGGTGATGAGTTGTATTATGAAGGAGAAACAAAAGTAGCAGAAATGTTTGGAGAAAAAGTTGTTATGAAAGATAATAATATAACTTTAAATACAACTTATCTTATCTTAGAAAGAATTCCAAATACAGTTAGTTATACAAGATGGGCTGATATTTACGATAATAAATCAACTTTGAGAAGTCGTCAAGCAACTTATGATATGACCACAAAAGATATTTATTTCGTAAGAAATGTTGAAATCAATTCTGAAAAAACAAAAGTTTATTCAGACACTATGGTATATAATACTAATACCGACATAGCAACATTTTATGGCCCTACAAACATAATTACAAAGGACAGCACTTTTATTTATACAGAGCTAGGTTGGTTTAATACCAAAACGGAAGAATCTATGTCATATAAACAATCTCAAATGTTGAATGAAAATAGAATTCTTCAGGCAGATACTCTCTTTTATAATTCTCAAACTAAGCTTGGTGAAGGATTAAAAAATGTTTATATTGAAGATACAGCACAGCACATAATTCTTACATCTCACAAAGCATATATAAATAATAGTTTAGATACAAATTCATACACTTTTTTAACTCAACAAGCCTTAATGCGTCAAATCAATGGTAAAGACACCTTGTATATGCATGCTGATACAATATGGGTTAATCACGACACATTAATGAACGTTAAGAACATTTATGCATATTATGGTGCTAAAGTATATAGGGAAGATATTCAAGCTGCTGCAGAAAGAATGTATTTTTATATGAATGATTCATTATTATATATGTTAGATAGACCAATAATGTGGTCGGAAGAGAATCAAATAACTGCCGATACTATCATTATGAATATTGGCAAAAAGTATATCTATAGTGCTGAAATGTTCCCAAAAGCTTTTGTTATTCAAGATGCAGATACATTAACTGAGGAGCGTTTTAATCAAATTTATGGTAAAAAGATGAAAGCTTTCTTTAATAAGAATAAGTTATATCTTGTTGAAGTTTATGGAAATGCTCAATCAATTTATTATATTTGGGAAGAAGAAAAAAACAAAGTACCAAAGCTTTTAGGTATTAATGTGGGAAGTGGTTCTGAAATGAAAATTTATGTTTCAAAAAATAAGATTAAAAAAATAACTACTATAACCAATCCTGTCTTTTTTACTGATGATGAAGAAAATGTTAAAGAAGAAGATAAGAAATTAAAAGGTTTTGAATGGAGAATAAAAGAAAGACCATTAAAACCAGAAGATATATTTATTAAAAGATGACAATTTGTCATTTTTGATATTTAGGAACAAAACTTGAATAGGAGGAAGAAAATGATTAAAAGGAAAAAGAAAATGGACAAAATTAACAAAATTAACAATGAAACTATGGATAATCTCAAAGAAGATACAGCTACAGCAGAAACAAATCCAAATGAAGAAATTAATGTTCCAGAGAATGATTCTAATTCAGAAATAAATAAATTAGAAGAAATGGGAAAGAAATTGGAAGAAATAAATGATAAATATCTAAGATTATATTCCGATTTTGAAAACTTTCGAAAGAGAACTTCTAAAGAAAAAATGGAAATGATTCAATATGCTTCTGAAGAAACAATAAAAGGTCTTTTGACAATTGTTGATGATTATGAAAGAGCTATTGAAGATTTAAACAACCAAGAAAATATACCACAAACATCAAAAGAAGGAATACTATTAGTTTATAACAAATTGATGAATTTCTTAACTCAAAAAGGAGTTAAACCATTAAATGCTAAAGGAGAAAAGTTTGATGAAAATCTCCATGAAGCTGTTTCTCAGTTTCCAGCACAAGATGAAAGCCAAAAGGGATTAGTTATAGAAGAATTACTTAAAGGATACACTATGTTCGATAAAGTAATAAGATTTTCAAAAGTTGTAGTAGCTATATAATATTATAAAGATAATGGCAGCAAAAAGAGATTATTATGAAATTTTGGGAGTAAGCAAGACAGCTACTGATGAAGAGCTTAAGAAATCTTACCGAAAACTTGCCTTAAAGTTTCATCCAGACAGAAATCCAAACGATAAGGATGCTGAGGAAAAATTTAAAGAAGCGGCAGAAGCTTATGAAGTTCTTTCAAATAAAGAAAAACGAGCTAAATATGATCAGTTTGGACATGCAGGAGTAGATGGTCCAGGATTTGGAGGAGCTGGTGCGGGAATGAATATGGATGACATATTTAGTATGTTTGGTGATATATTTGGAGGTAGAGGTGGCTTTGGAGGCTTTAGTGGCTTTGGGGGTTTTGGTTCTGAACGTACACGTGCAGGCTCAAGAGTTAATAAAGGAAGCTCTTTAAGAATAAAGATTAAACTTACTTTAGAAGATATTGAAAAGGGCGTTGAGAAGAAGATTAAGGTTAATAAATATGTAACTTGTAATGAATGCCATGGTTCTGGAGCAAAAAAAGGTTCAGAAACAACAACATGTTCTACTTGTCATGGTGCAGGTTATGTTACACAAGTTCAAAGAACTATTTTAGGAAATATGCAAACCCAAACAACCTGTCCAACTTGTCAGGGTGAGGGAAAAATCATTAAAGATAAATGTACTGTATGTCATGGTGATGGAATTGTTAAGTCAGAAGAAGTTTTGACAATCAACATTCCTGCAGGTGTGGCAGATGGAATGCAAATTTCTTTCCCTGGATTAGGAAATGCAGGAGTAAGAAATGGTGTAAATGGAGATTTGATAGTTTCTATAGAAGAAATTCCTCATGAAAACTTTGAAAGAGATGGCAATAATATATGTCTTCAAACATACATCACAGTATCTGAGGCAATATTAGGAACTACATTAGAAGTTCCAACCTTAGGAGGTCAAGCTAAGTTTAAAATTGAACAAGGAATGACATCAGGTAAAGTTTACCGTTTAAGAGGAAAAGGATTGCCAGATGTAAATGGATATGGAAAAGGAGATATGTTGGTAAGAGTTGATGTATGGATACCTAAATCATATAGTAAAGAAGAAAAGAAGATACTTGAAGGTCTTCAAAAATCAGAAAATTTCAAACCAAAACCATCTGCAAAAGAAAAGAGTTTCTTCGAAAAAATGAAGAATATGTTTAATTAAACAGTAATAGTTTTCTGACTTCTTAATTCAGAAAATTAAAACCTTATTATAAATCACTAACTCCTTATTCTAATTTACTTGAATAAGGAGTTATTTTTTTGCAACAATAGTTGATTAAAAAACATTGTTGTCCTATAAAATTAGAATAAGAATATTCTCTCATAACTTTTACAGATAAGAATAATAGTCAGCATAAATTTTATTTAATCAAGTCTTTTAAGTCGCTAAATAAGCTTATAAACCTATTTAATAAGCTTTCAATCTAACTAAACTTCTATTAGAACTCAAAACAATGGCATTGTTTTGACATCAAAGTCTTATTTAATTATTTTGAATCTTCGAGTTAGTAGATATATCTACTATTTAGATAGAAAAAGATGGCATTTAATTTATATAGAACAAGTCAATTTTATTGGGAAAAAGCGAAAAACAAAAAATACTTATACAATAATAAATAAGAATGGAGTAAATAAGTCCTTTTTTGTCTTGTTTAGACTTTGTAATTTTAATATATAATATCAATATTGGGAATAATCTTACCAGATATTGCAATATAATCGTCGATTTTTAAAAAAATAGACAGTTTTTGAGGAATAATTCACCGAATGATACACCCCCAATTTGAGTTTTCAGACTAAAATCAAAGAATAACTGTTCGAAAACAATTCAACGA